>MDTG01140398.1_pt1 | contig 10564 bp, 9 predicted proteins | sample 811421 | NCBI WGS metagenome assembly MDTG01 (sample SAMN05326645, study PRJNA326480) | marine metagenome | isolation source: seawater | place: Pacific Ocean: South East | collected 2011
GCCTATTGGTCCACCGCCGCCAAGTTTTGCAGGTAGCAACATCTTACCAAGTGCCCCACCCGTAGCATCAAGAACAATCCCGGTTCTTAGGTTGACAGTTCTAATCCCGGCGGCTTTGGCTGCTTGACAGGACTCCTCCCAGTTCGCGCATGTAGTGGGCAAAAATCCTTGACCAGGTGTAGAGTCTTCAGTCAATTCTTCATCGCCTCTCTCGCCATACCACCCAACTGCGCTTGATACAACAAATGAATCAGGTTTGTTTTTCAGATTCGCTATTGTTTCTGATAGAAATGTGGTACTTACGGTACGACTTTCCTCAATTAGTTTCATACGCTTTTTTGACCATCTCTTATCACCGATACCTGCGCCACCGAGATGGACAATTGTGTCAAATCCTTCCAATTCATCTGGATTTATCTTTCCTTCCGCAGGATTCCACCTTATCTCCTTTTCACCGGGTTTTGTTGTTCTTCTTACCAAGCGCCAAACATCATGGCCCCCAGTGTCAAGAAATGCTACTAATTGGCGGCCAATTAATCCTGAAGATCCAGCCACAAGAATCTTTTTTCGATCCACATGGCTAAACTCGGCGTGCCTTTTCAAATCACGTTCGAGGCGAATTTCCCTGGCAGTAAACATACGATTGAGCCTTTTTTTAATCATCCTTCCAGCGACCAAATTACCCAAAAATCCCATCGGCAGTTTGTAATTTACCCGATCGTGAATAAGGACTTTACCTTCTTTAGTAGCCTCGAAGTTATGGGTATGGTGCCATGACTTAAATGGTCCTTTCAGCATCACATCTTCAAAGGAGTGTGGAGGATTATATCCGGTATGTTGAGCAACCCAACTCATTTTTACCGGTCCCATCGGAAATCTGAAAATTCGTTGTGAGCCTTCTTCTAAGTTGTCATCAGCGCGGACTTCTTCGGCTAGTTCCCAGGGCGGCATTAATCTTCGGAATGCACCTTTTCTTTCATGCCAGGCAAAGGCTTCTTCAATGCTGTTTTCAACATGAGTTTTGTGTTCGAAAACCACGGTCATTTTATCGACTCCTAAATTGTTGAAGGTATGGTTTTAGGTTCATTTTTTTCCTGGTGTTTTCGGAGGACATGTACCTAATTTTGCCAAAAATCGCTCGCTCTGGGCCCCATGCTCTATCGTGCCTTCCTAACACCCAGAAGATTCCTGTGTATGAGTTAGGGTCTCTGCCATCCAAGGCATATTTGTCGTTGAGTTGAATCATCCAATTAGCTGCTTCTTCAGGTGTGCTGGCCCATTCAAGAATTCTTTTGCCCCATAACATTCGAAGGTAGTTGTGGATTATTCCAGTACGAACTAGTTGATTTTGTGCAGCATTCCATATCTCATCATGCGTTTCAGCATTTTCTATTTGCTCGAAGGTGTAGAGTACTCTTTCGTCGTCTGAATGCTCTGCTAGGGTCTTTTTTGCCCATTCTGGTATCGATTCAAATTTGTTATGATTTTCGTTATGGTAAGCGTTATTGAAGCCGAGTTCACGCCATGTGATAATTTGGTCCAGGAAACTTTCAATTCCCTGACTCAAGCCCCACCAGCCTTCTCTAGAGCCCTTTCTGGCCATGTCGATATGTTCGGGAGTCCAGTTGTTTTGGTGGAGGATTTGTTCAACTATTTCGATTGAAGAAATGTGGCCAAAGTGTAGCCATGGTGATAATCCACTAACTGCGGAATTATCGACACTATTTCGGTCTAGGTGGTATCTGTCTAAGTTATTGGTCAAGAAGTTCGCCAGTTTCCTTTTCGCAGTGGTTCGACCACCGCTAGCCATTCTAACTGGTTCTACCGTGTGGTCGATATCGATTGCGGATAGTGCTTTACGGCCTACAGAACCGCCTTCTGAGCAGCGCCACAACCACTCAAATGGAGGTAGTTTCACGCTGCAACCTTCAATAATGGACGAGAACAGTTCATCACTCATCATAAGGTTACTATTTTTTGATACGGGGTTTCTTTTTGGCCAAGTCTCAGGGCATCGTGTAAAATTGGCGTGAATCCATCTTCTAAACCCATGAGCGGTCGTGTGGGCGCTTTCTGTCCAAGACATCGGAATTACGCCGTTTGAATCTGCAGTGTACATTTGTATTGGAATAGACTCACTTGCAGCTTCTATTGCTCGTCTGGGGTAGTAGGTGGGGAATTCATCACTGACGATAATTTTTGCCCGTTTAGCGATTTCTTTTAACAGTCCGATAGGGCCACTAAGTGGGGTTTCTACCCAAGGAATATATCGAATATTGTTGTCCCTAAAAGTGGATATGTTTTCTACCATACCTTGAATCATGAAGGTTGCGATTCGGTCATTGGCAAATTTGTGGCTGGTGGAAATTTCTTCGATGACTAGCAGCGGTAATTTGTGTTCTTGCGCCAATTCAGCGGCGAGTTGTAGTGAAGCGTTGTAATTGTAGCGTCTTGTAGCGATCATCCAATAGAGGATGAATTCGCCATCCTCGTTGATTGGTTTATCGTTGACAAGTCTAACTCTGTCGGTTATATTAGAGTTCAATTTGAGACCTCCGTATTTTGGTGTAATAGGTAGGGGTAACCTCGCTGTTTGGAGTAATCAATAGTTGAGAAAGGAGTTTGGTTGATGGCGTTTATCGCAATGGATTTCATCGCTTCACTAACCCACAATATGTTGTCAAACTCACCTTGCTCCACAAACTTCGCTTCAGCTACTTCACTAGCGGGCTTAGGAACTTCACCGGGTAAGAGATCGACACTGTAAGCGATAAATACAGCAGGTCCTATTTCGGTCAAGTTTTCTCTTATAGCATAAATACCTGTTACATTGCCGTTGACGTCGCATTCCTCTTTTAGTTCTCTCAAAGCCGCATCACGGGGTAATTCTCCGGCATCAACGTAGCCTTTGGGTAAGCCCCAATGGCCAGAGTACCTTCCGGTGGCCTCTTTAACAAGTAATACTTCTGTAGACTTGGTAACAACTGCTGCAACTCCTAAATCACAGCGTACACTACCCATGCACAAGATTCAAATCCCGAAGAATATAAAGCGGTGTTTTCGAGCATGCTTGATAACAAACAGGTCATTATAAACTAGAGCGTTGAACTGGCGCCATGGAAAGCGGAACCATTGACCCAATGAAAATTGAAGCTGAAGCATTTTTGCCAACCGAATACGGAAACTTCCGCATTCGCGTAATGGTAGACGACAACGGCTTGGAACACTCTATCTTATCGGTAGGCCTAGAACAAACAAACAGAACGCCACTAGTCAGAATACACTCTGAGTGTCTTACCGGTGACGCATTTACATCGCTGAAATGTGACTGTGGTCCGCAACTCAAAGCATCTATGAAACGTATACAAGAGGAAGGCTGCGGAGCAATCCTCTACTTAAGACAGGAAGGCAGAGGAATTGGCTTGAATGAAAAAATCAAGGCATATGCTCTTCAGGACAGAGGTTATGACACACTTGATGCAAATCTAATGCTGAATCATCCACCAGATGCTAGAGACTATAGTTTCTGTGCTGAAATGTTGAAATCAATTGGTATCAAGAAAATTAGACTAATGACCAACAATCCCTTGAAAATTAAAGGGATGGTTGAAAACGGTATAAGCATCGAGAATCGCATTGAACACATTGAAGGCCGAGGCTCACACAATGAGGGCTACCTACTAACCAAGGCAAAGAGAATGGGGCACATTCTCCCATTCGTTTTTAATGAATAGTCACCCTGCCAATAAATCGGGGTTGTGACATGACTAAGGAGTTGATAGGCCAACTTGCACCAAATTTCACTTTGGAATCTAGTACCGGCGAGAGCATTTCTCTCGCCGACTACGACGGCAAATGGAAGGTGCTATTTTTCTACGCTAAAGACGGCTCCCCAACATGCAAGCGTGGTTGTTTAAATTTCAAAGAACAATATAGTTTGTTTCAATCGCTTACTCCGCCGGTTGATATTATTGGAATCAGTGAAGATTCAATTGAGGATCATAGGCGATTCAAAGAAGAATTAAACTTACCTTTCCCGCTCCTTAGTGATCCTGAAAGAGAGGTGGCAAAAGCCTATTCTGTACCAATGTTCCTTGGCAAATTCCCTGGCAAATCATCATTCTTGGTCGGCCCAGACAGAACCATACATTACTGCTATGATTGGCTCTTTAGGCCACGTAGACACGTTGCCAAAATTCTCAACACTCTGAGTAAACTATCGGGTAGGTGAAGTAATGGATTGGGTAGAACTATTCGAGGAGGCTGGACTAACCGACAGAGAAGCCCGCTCTCTTGTTTTGCTATCCTCTTCTAAGGAACTAAAAGCCAGTGATCTGGCCAAAAAACTGGGAACGAATCGTCTAGATGCATACAATTCACTTTCTAGACTAACTCAAATCGGTTTGGTCAATGTAACTGCAGACCGTCCGATGAAGTTCTCATGTTCCTCATTGCCAGTGCTGTTCAAGAAGCTAATTAAAGACCAAAAATCACGTATTGATAGAACCACTAAGGCGTTTGACAGTATAATGTCCGGTGCTTCAGAAGATGCCCTAGAAACTGACAACGACCAAGAGGAAGCCAGCGCAAAATTCGCAGTTCTAAAAGGTAGAGATCACATACAGAAAAAAATAGGCGAGTTGGCAAACGAAGCCGACGGACAAGTTACTCTGTTTCTTGGCAGATACGGCATTCTGCACCTTTGTAGGTCCCCGTCAATAGACGAAATCAATTCCGCTGCTGAGCGAGGTGTTATTGTCAAGGTATTAGCCCAACTAGACAGAAGGACGCTAAAGTTCTTTGGCCAATTGCACGAATCAATCGAAATCCGTCATTCAGATGAAGTAAATTCGCTAGGCGTTCTCAAGGACCAAAGCGATGTAATTCAGTTTTTGTTCGTCGAGCAAAACCCAGTCGGTCGGGGTAGAGAAGATGCTGCATTAGTAGTTTCATCCGAGGTATTTGCGTCATCACATTACGAATTTATGATGGCAATATGGAACCGAGCAGTTGACTTTGATAGTGCCAAGAAAAGATTTACCGAAGAGAGAATAGTCGACCCACTACGATTAACCATCGGAGAAGGATCGTTTCTTGAACAATTTAGAGAAGCGTTGAATTTTAGCGGGGAATTACCGGATGAAGATACGCCGTTCAACCCTGACTCCTTCCTCGCATCGAGTAGTGAAATCAATCAAGCTAGAGCAGCATTACAAGATGGTACAGTTTTCAGTCTTCAACAACTGGGCATAGACATCACAACTATGCTCAGACAAGTTGGTCATAGAATCGGTTCTGAGTTAGCATTCAGCCTTAGAAACATCGAAGGTCATGTTGAATTTTTGAGCGAGTTAATGGATTGGTGGGAATATGCCGGTTTAGGAGAACTGGAGTACGATACTGTACCATTCTTCCACATCAAGGTAAACTTGACACACCCGCCTGTTGAAGAGGAGGCGGTTTTACCGCTGTGGGAGCTAGATGACGGGATAATCGAAGGTGCCCTACGTGCCAGGTATCCGGAAGAAAGCAATGTCAGAGTAAGACGAGAAGATGGTAAAAGTGATGAGGAACTGTGGCGCTACACGCTAATCTTCGTCGAAGAAAATGAAGATTGAAATATACATGTATTGATAAACCCAACCTAGGTATTTTCAATACATGCGGATGTTTACCTTCTTTAGGTTCATGAGACAAATTCTGCGTAAGAAACCCGCGGATTTGGATTGGATTCAACGTCAAGGTCTGATGGCGGTAAAATTAGCACAAATATTTGCGTTAAGACCAGATTTACTAGGCGAGGAAAAATGCAAACAACTGCAACAATTGTACCAACATGCAGCCTCAATACCACCAGAAAATTGGGAAGAAACTCTAAAGAGCAAAGCCATACCAAACTTCTTTGATAATTTCAAAACAATAGATTCAACCCCTCTCGCCGCCGCTTCGGTCGGACAAGTTCACCGGGCCACTCTACTCAATGGCGAAGAGGTTGTAATCAAATTTGTCAAGCAGGCAAACGCGGTCAAGTTTAGGAAGGAAGTAGACAGGATGCGTTCTTGGTTGCGCATCTTCTTGGTCCTCTCTCCAAGACTAAGGAAGGTTGGCAATCCAATGGCCCTACTGAATCACGTTGCTGACTACACTACCAGAGAGTTAGATTTGCGTAACGAAATTTCAGGTGCCGAGGAACTAGCGCAAATTCAAGCGAAAATTGCTGATGAATTCCCGACTCCAAAACTGAGATTTCCTAAGTATTATCCAAAGTTGTCCAATGAGAATGTGTTGGTCTCGGAGTTTATCGAAGGAATTTCTCTCGAAGAAGGGATAGAAAATAAATCTCTAGAATGGTCTACACTACTAGAACTATTCAGAATACACGGAGCCTACCTATTTGGCATTGGAACATTCCACGGAGATTTGCATCCAGGCAATTGTATAATCGATAAGGAAGGAAGATTCGTCTTTATTGACAACGGGGCTATTTGCCATGCCCCATCATTTGTGAATCGTTCTTTGTTTAATTTCTTTGAACATCTTTCCCGTCAAGAGATGCATTCAGCATTCATGTCACTACTTGACATGACCACAAAGAAACCAACCGGTAAAAAAATGCAAAAATATCTCAATCGAATGAATGAGATATATGCTGATTTCGAAAAGAAACCTGTAGGTGAACAAAGCCTAACTAGGATCATGATGCAGACAGTCAGAGCTGCAGTAGAATTAGCCAATGCCGAGTTTGGCGAAGAAGCATTCCCAATTATCAGGGCTCTAATGTATCTAGATGGTTTGGTTATCCGAACTCACCCCGAGGTTCTACTGATAAAATCTATGGGGCCATACCTCGATGAATTTAGAGTTAAGTTAGGCATTGAAGCAACCACGGCTTGAGTGATTCAATGACAAAAAAAGCAGCCGTAGTGGGTGCTGGAATTAGTGGGCTGTACGCCTGTTGGTTGCTAGAAAAACAGGGTTATTCCGTCTATTTGTATGAAAAAAGCGATGCAATTGGTGGCAGGATGAGAAGCGAAAAGAAATCTGGATTCATACTCGACCGAGGATTCCACGTGCTTCAAACAGGTTATCCTTTAGCAAGCGAACAATTTGATTATGATGCCATGGGTTGCCAAGCTTTTGAACCAGGCGCGTTGATTATCAAACCACATGAAAAGAACCCAAAAATATGGCAGTTTACCGACCCTTTTAGGCGCCCAATTAAAGGAATTTTTGGTGCCTTTAGTCTCTTTACTTCACCACTAAACTTACTACGTGTTGGGTTATTGAGAATTAAACTAGGGCGTAAAGAAGACTCGGAGTTGTTTCAAAAAGAATCACAAACAACGCTTGATTATCTTCTATCAAAGGGGTTTAGCCAACCATTTATCGATAGATTTTTTTCTCCGTTGTTTGGTGGTATATTCCTCGAAACAGAGCTCCGCACAGATTCTAGAATGTTTGATTTTGTCTTCAAGAACATGTCAAGAGGGAACATGGTACTGCCAAAAGACGGGATAATGGCATGTCCTCAACAACTGTTTAACCGCTTAACAAATACGACTTTGAAACTTAATGCAAATGTCTCATGCATTGATAGCAAAACGATTAGTGATGGCAATAATGTCCAAGATTTTGATATCGTCGTTAGAGCCTTTGCACCGGCAAATTCAAGCCCAACGAGAGGTGTTTGGACGATACATTTTGCCGCCCCCAAATCACCTTTACGGGGTAACTACATAATGCTAAACTCTAGTCTTAAGTCATCAAATAGCCTAATTTCGCACTTGGCTGTACCTTCGGATATTCAGCCAAGTTATGCGCCATCTGACCAATCATTGATCACTGTGACTGTCGTTGGAGAAGATGCAACAAAACAGGGTCTAACCTCAAAGCAAGCAATCGAGGAATCCGTAATCAAGGAACTTTCACTATGGTTTCCCGGTCAGGTTGACGAATGGAGCGTTCTTGAGGTTCAATACATAGAATCTGCACTACCAGAATTTTCCGGTAAACATTTTGATAATCTGGCGAATTTAACTGGTGATAATATCTGTGGTGACAGCACCTATCACGCTAGTGTAGAAGGTGCATTAATTTCTGCCCAGAGGGTGATTGATAATCTAGTAAAAAACGGGCCACAGGACATAGGCAAATAATATTACTTGCCCGTGGAAATAAACTCCTCTTTATATGTCAGTTTGGTTGATTTAGAACCATGCAAGCGAAGACAAAACCTACAGCAATCATTGTTGGTGCAGGTCCGGGGGGACTAGCAAGCGCAATGCTTCTTGCCTATTCAGGCGTAGATGTAACAGTAATAGAGAAAGAATCAGCAGTTGGTGGCAGAACCAAACTTGTTGAAAAAGACGGTTTCACATACGATCGTGGTCCGACATTCTTCCACTACCCAGAAGTAATCGAGCAAATCTTCCAAGCTGTCGGATTAGATGCCCACAAAGAGCTAGAACTCATACCACTAACAGATCCGTCATACAGGCTTGTTTTTGGTGCTGGCGGCCAAATAGATGCAACTAGCGATTTGGACCTCATGACAGAGAGAATCCGTGAGTTGTCAGGTGATAAGAATGCTAGAGGTTTTGAGAAATATGTCAAGGATAACAGAAAGAAACTAGATCTTTCAAAAGCCTGTTTGCAGACTCCTTGGACAGGTCCATCAAACTTATTCACTAGGCGCGCTCTTCGTGTTGCCAAGGTATTGAAACCATGGGCATCTGTTGCGAGCGATTTGAGTAAAAACTTTGACGACGAGAGAATTAGGCTTGCAATGTCTTTCCAAACAAAATATTTGGGAATGAGTCCATTTCACGCTCCATCTTTGTTTACTATTCTCGCTTTCTTGGAGTACGAACATGGTATTTTCCATGCAAGAGGAGGACTTGGCTCAATCACCCCCAAATTAGCCAAGATAGCCGAAAGGTTTGGAGCAACAATCCGAACCTCAACGCCAGTAAAGGAACTTATCTATGAAGGAAAAACTGTGGTTGGTGTTAAGCTGGAAGATGAAACAATCTTTGCAGACAAGGTCGTTGTAAATGCAGACTTTGCTCACGCAATGACCACACTGGTGCCAGACGAAAAGCGAAAGAAGTGGTCTAATAAGAAGTTAGAAAAGAAAGGTTACTCATGTTCAACCTTCATGCTATATCTTGGCATGAACAAGACATACGATGACCAACCACATCATCAAATCTATGCCTCACAACGGTATGAAGAAAACCTCAATGATATTACCAATCACAAGATTACTTGGGATGACCCGTCCTTGTATGTTCAAAACGCTTGTGTCACAGACCCAGAACTTGCTCCTGAAGGTTGCTCAACCTTGTACGTTCTAGTGCCTGTGCCGCACACACATGATTCAATAAACTGGGAAGAGATCAAAGATGAGTACCGTGATGTAATTATCAAGCAAATGGCCAAACTAGGTTATGATGATGTCGCTGACCACATTATTTCAGAGACAATCGTAACCCCAGATGACTGGGGTGCATCAGACATCTATCGTGGGGCAGTTTTTAACCTTGCTCACAATCTTGGTCAGATGCTGTGGAAGAGGCCGCAGAACAGATTTGAAGAAGCCAAGAACCTCTACATCGTCGGCGGTGGAACTCACCCAGGCAGCGGATTGCCGACTATTTTTGAAAGCGCAAGAATAAGCAGTAAACTACTACTCGCAGATTTAGGTTTAGATCCGGATTGGAATGGAGTAAGCAACTGGTTCCCTGAGGTAAAGAAGCCTAAGGTTATCAGCCAAAACTCTGGCTCAAAGAAGCGCAGTCATGCTTCCGGTGAAGGACATGCAGCCTAAGCTTATTCCAATATTGGTAAGTCTAGTGATGCTGTTGGCTGGTTGCACAACTCCGATTGAGAATGGTCGATCAGAAGAAATGCCACTGCAGATGTCATTCGTGGCTAAGACCCTCGATAGAGCAGAGGACGGTGGTATCAATTATAATCTCAAGGACAAATTATCGGAGTCGCCGGTGCTAATTCTTTGGATTGCTGCTGGATGCTCCGGCTGTCATGATTGGACTCAATTGATTAGAGAATCAGTTGACAATGGTAGTTTAAATTCCACCGCTGTTAACATAGTAAGTATCCATCGGTGGTCTGAGATTGAATCTGCCGAACAAATTATGGAAGTATTCGGAATAGAGAACAACAATTCTAACTACACACCTTGGCCACTTGTGCTACCGTCTGAATCTGACATGATTATTAATTTTGCAACCGGTGAAACGACAGATTTCACAATTTATGAGGGATTCAATAATCCTGGCACCCCGACGGTTCAATTGGTAGGTCAAGATGGTATCAAAATGTGGCAATCTAAGTCTTACTGGGCAAATTACTCTATGCTTGAGGAAGCATGGGAAATAGCCGAATTGATTTCGAATTAATCGGCAGTGCAATAATCAACCTCAAAGACTGTGCGCGTTAGGGTTTCCCTGTTCGCCCCCTGGGGGGGAGGCGGTGAAAATCTTGGGTGAAGGAATAAAACTGCCTGTAATCAACGGACTGGGACGCACAAATCGAGTGGACA
>MDTG01249031.1_pt1 | contig 10564 bp, 8 predicted proteins | sample 811421 | NCBI WGS metagenome assembly MDTG01 (sample SAMN05326645, study PRJNA326480) | marine metagenome | isolation source: seawater | place: Pacific Ocean: South East | collected 2011
AAGCGATGGTAAACTGCGATCGGAAAGTTTACTACTTCTTCATTTTTATGCGAATCAAATGGAAGCCTATGTCGACAATGTATAATAGAGATATGGGTATAGGGGTTATTGGAGCAGGGAAATTTGGGCTTGCCCTTTGCAATCTACTCGCCGAAAAGAATCCTGTAAAACTTTACAGCCGACGGCAAGAAGATACAGCAAATTTTGCGGCTAATCGACCATTACGAGATGTGGTACTGCATAATAACGTGTCGTTGGAAACGGACTTGGAGAATCTGTGTAAAACCTGTGAAGTTCTAATCCCTGCTATCCCATCTGATAATTATCCCGAGCTCGTACAGGCTATTCAAAATATTATTAATCCAGGTCATTTTGTTATTCATGCAACGAAAGGCTTTATACAGAGTAACGCGAACCCAGATACCAAAAGCCATCGTCCATTTACAGTAAGTGAATATTTCGAGCAATTTACCACGATTCGTCGCATTGGAATGATAGCCGGCCCTAATTTATCCCATGAGATTCATCAAGGGCTTCCTGCAGGAGCAGTTATTGGCAGTCGATTTAATGAAGTAATTACAATTGGAAAAGATTTATTTTCCTCTGATCGATTCCAAATTTTTGGAAGTAACGACTTACTGGCCATTGAATTAGCAGGAATTTTAAAAAATTACATTGCTATCGGCGCTGGCATTACAGAAGGTCTGGAGTTAGGCTCCAATGCGCGGTCCCTGTATATCACTCGAGCTCTTGCAGAGATTATCTACATCGCAAATCGTTTAGGCGTATCCTCCACGTCATTTCTAGGTCTAGCTGGAGTTGGCGACCTCATGACGACCTGCCAAAGCCCGCTGAGTAGGAACTTCACGGTAGGCTATCGAATCGCTAAAGGAGAATCCATCGAATCCATTGTAAATGATTCAATAGAAACTGTAGAGGGACTTAAAACCCTTAAACTCATTCATAGTGAATGGCGTTATACTTCACGAATACCTATAGCTCAAGTATTGCATGAGATTCTTTTTGATCAAAAAGATCCAAAAGGCCTAATCAATGTCTTTATGAAAGCTACCGGTGAAAACGATGTTGAATTTGCCCTTTAGATGAAAACCTATCCTGACGATTTACTGCAAAAACTTGACCTCTTCATCCTCGCAGAGTCTGTTGCCAAAGGATGCATAAGTGATCTTGGACGCATGGCATGGCAATCGTATCAGCCTTTGCAATCAGCAGATGAGGTTAACGCAGTATACGACAAGATCACGGCATACCAGCATTTCAAACAAGAAGGCCATAAGATTCCCTTCGATCAATTTAAGGACATTCGACCGTCCCTGGATAAACTTGATATAAAAGGAATGATACTTGAACTTTATGAAGTCGCTTCTGTGCTCCATGTAGCCAAAACTATCCACCAAGTGCTTGAGAGCCTTGATGAATGGGACAGTGAGCCTACACCCCTACATAAACTTATTCAATCCATCACAAGAAATGATCGCTTAGTGGAGGCCATTCAAGATATAGTAAACGAGGATGGACAGGTACGATCGGATGCCAGTGAGCATCTTGCTGAACTGCGTAATGAAAAGACAAAACTCAATAAGAAGATTCACAAAGTCTTTCAATCAGAAGTTGGTCGGTTAAAACGGCAAGACTATCTATTTGATTCTGTTGAAAGTGTGCGTAATGGCCGACGTGTCCTTGCTGTGAGGGCAGAACACAAACGAAAAATACAGGGTATTCTACATGACGAAAGTGAATCGGGTAAGGTAGTCTTTATTGAACCTGAGTCCTGCGTTCATCTTCACAATGATCTATTTAGTGTCGTTCAAGCAGAACAGCGGGAAATTCAAAAACTACTCGATCGTCTCACTCAAATCATTAAAATACAGGCAGACTATCTCGCTTTTAGTCAAGAAATTTTCGCAGAATTAGACATCCTACAAAGCAAATCTTCATGGTGTGAACACTATTCCTGCTCTATGCCAATCATCGAATCTAAGCAAGTCGTGCAACTGATTGAATGTCGAAATGCCTCATTACTTGTCAAAGAGGATGGTGATTTAGATAAGGTTATCCCATTTGATGTTACCTTGGATAAAGATCAGAGGATTCTATTAATCAGCGGCCCTAATGCGGGAGGAAAGTCCATGACATTGAAAGCGTTAGGACTCGTTCAAATGCTTATTCGATTAGGACTTCCCCTACCCTGCAGTCAAGAATCCAAAATTGGATTATTCGATGGGTTGTATGCGGACCTCGGCGATGACCAGTCATTGGAAAATGAACTCTCAACCTACAGCTCGAAGCTTGCTCATATGAAGTACTTCTTGGAAAATGCTACAGCTAAAAGTTTAGTGCTTATCGATGAATTTGGTTCAGGTTCTGACCCCAAACTTGGCGCTGCTTTGGCAGAATCATTATTACTTGCACTTTGCGAAAAGAGATGCATCGGTGTTATCACTACACACTATGGAAACCTAAAACAATTAGCCAGTCACCATCAGCACATCATCAATGGCTCCATGCATTTTGATGAAACAAGCCTAAGTCCTACATATCGACTCCTTCTTGGCAAACCAGGAGCATCCTACACCTTCGAGATTGCAAAACGTATGGCTATTCCAGCCGATATTATTGAAGAAGCGAAACAGCGAGTAGATCACCGTGATTTAACCTTTGATGAAACCATTCACAATTTAGAAATGGAGCGCCGTCTGCACCAAAAGCAGCACACAGCGCTTCAGCAACAACAAGAAGAATATCAGCAGTTACTTAAGACCATGACCAAGCAACTTCAACAAGTAGAAGAACAATATGCAGGGCTTAAAGAAGAGCGCCTTAGTTTAGAAAGTCATCAAGACAAAATCATCCAAGACAAGCTAAATGCATTGTTAAAAAATATTCATAAAGAAGAAAGTGCAAAGGCAAAGGCTGAACAATTACAAGATCTTGTTAAACGGCGTGCAAAGATTCGCAAACAACAAAGTAAATCAACTAATGCCTCAAGTCCACTTCAGTTTTCCGTAGGAGACCAGGTTCGGCATAAAGCCACCAATCAGGAAGGCGAAGTTCTTGAAATACGGGGTCGTAAAGCAATTGTGAATATCAGTGATCGCCGCGCTGAAATAGCCATGAAAGATCTAGAATTGAGTAGCACAAATAGCTCAGTGGCTCAAACATCATTTGTACGCAAACCGATTCGAAAATCACCAAGTTTAGACCCTGAACTCGATATACGAGGAATGACAAAAGTTGAGGCCATAGATACCGTAGAACTCTACTTAACTCATGCAAGAGCCATGCGGGCGGACAGAGTGCGTATCATCCATGGAAAAGGGCAAGGAGTACTAAGACAGGCTGTATTACAAGCGCTACGAAGCCAAAAAAAATATATTGAAAGCTATCAGCACCCCGAAGAAAAAGATGGTGGTCGTGGAGTGATGGTTGTCCAATTTTCAAAAATTTAGCATGGAGTTCTTTGTTCGATTTGCTCAAGGAAAGATGCCCTACTTTCTTCATTCTTTTGGAAATGAAGACGCCGTTTTTATTTTCAACCGGTCACCCATTAACAATGGCACATTTGAGATCGACCTTCAAGTAATGCCATTCATTCCTACTCAATACAGTTGGACAACCTTACACGGGCAGTCGATCGCACTCGATGAGGTGACTAAGTATTGGCCAAAAAACGTAAATCTTAAGAGTAAGAACATATTAACTACCCCACAGGATACCTACGAAAGCTATGTAGCAAAAAGTGTAAAGGCGCTAGAGTCAGGCCATCTAAAAAAAATTGTAGCCGCTCGAAAGGTTAGCATCAATGCTGTCGATCCCGAAGCCAAGGTTTTCCAAGCACTCTGTAGGCAATATCCTAATGCCAACGTATTTGCATGGTGGAACGGAGACTCCTGCTGGATGGGTGCGTCACCTGAATTGCTTTTGGAGACAATAAAAAACTCTAACGGCGAAGTAATGTATTCAGCGGATGCGCTTGCAGGAACTCAAGTAGCATCCTCCAATAGGAATTTATCCCGTTCATGGACCGCCAAGGAAGTCGAAGAACATCAATTGGTAACAGATGGCATTGTTCAAGATTTAACAACTTACGGTGCCACGCAAATTGCACAAAGTCCATTATCTGACAAAATAGCGGGCCATCTTTTCCACCGATTTCAGTCCATATCCTTTCAAACCAACAAGCCAGAAGGGATTTTGGATTGTCTACATCCTACAGCTGCGCTATGTGGGCTACCAAGGAAAGATGCGAGACAATGGATCATAGCTCATGAAGGTCAGGCTAGAGACTTCTATGGCGGATACTTTGCCTTACGACATAATAAAGCATATTATGCTTGGGTTAACTTACGCAGTGCTGAATTCTTTGACAATTGCACTGTATTGCACGTAGGATCGGGCCTCACAAAGGATTCAAGTCCTAGGGAAGAGTGGTTGGAGACCAAAGAAAAAACCCAAACAATGCTCAAGGTGTTACATTCGTAGAACCAAACAATGAGGAAGGGGTAAGCCATGGCAAAGAATCCTACGCATAACACAAGTAAAACGCATATTGCCGATCTTGTATATGTCCTAGAAAAACTAGGTGTGCAACGCGTTATGCTCTCACCAGGTTCCCGATCGGCTCCTTTAGTTATAGCCCTTGAACGCTCGGAAGGGATTGAGTGTGTAACAATTACCGATGAACGCTGTGCAGCGTTTTTTGCATTGGGTGTCGCTGTTGCGCGGGGCGAAGCGGTTGGGATGGTATGTACAAGTGGTAGTGCCCCGCTTAATTACAGTCCTGCGCTCGCTGAAGCCTTTTACCAGCACGTTCCCATTATTGCATTAACGGCTGATCGACCTAATGAGTGGATTGATCAAGGTGAAAATCAAAGCATCAATCAAATAGGTATTTATTCCAACTTCATAAAGGCATCATTTCAACTCCCAGCGGAAGTACATACACAAGCTGATAGATGGTATGCTTCGCGTATGGTGTCTCAAGCAATTAATACCTCATTGAGAGCACCTAAAGGTCCTGTGCACATCAATATACCTCTGCGTGAACCACTCTACGATTTAGCACCATACGACCAGGCAAACCTTCCAAAGGTCATTGAAGAAATCTACCCTACGTCGTCAATTGACTCAACAATAATGGTAAACGACGAAGAGATATCCTCGCTTAAGGACAAACGAATCGCTATTATTCTTGGTTCGCACGCTCCATCAAACACTCTTAAGTCCGTCATTGAGCAGATTGCATCACGTCAAGATGTACTTGTTATGCATGAAACCTTGGCCAATGTATCTTGTACATCAGGAATATCATTAGTTGATCCATTGGTTGAATACATCCACGAGAACAAAGCCTATCACTTACTTCCTGACCTCGTGATTACCATGGGAAATGCCGTGGTTTCTAAAAAACTTAAATTCTTGTTTAGGCAACAAAACATCGAACACTGGCATATTACTCCGAGTCCGATGTACTGGGACAGATTTCAATCCTTGACTAAAGTCATTGTGGCAAAACCTACAGACTTCTTACATTTTCTGGATAAAAATTTACCAGAATCTTCGAGTTATACCATAGAAAAATCGATTTGTCAATCTATAGAAAGGCAATGTACAGCGCTACGAGATCTCACCATTGATTTGGTTGATGAATCTATAGATTACCGTGTATACCAAGTCTTATCGAACCATATTCAGCCCAAGACTAATATATTTTGGGGCAATAGCACACCGGTGCGTTATGCCGGACTATTTATTTGGAATGACCAACAACACTTTGGCAATCGAGGGGTAAGTGGTATCGATGGGCAAGTCAGCACTGCAGTTGGGTTTGCTAGTCAAACTGACGCTTTGTGTCTTTGTATAACAGGAGATTTAGCCATGCTTTACGATTCGAATGCGCTATGGCAAATCGATATGCCTACAAACTTTAGGCTACTTGTAATTGATAATGGTGGAGGAAACATCTTTAACATTATTCCAGGTCCTGACAAGCATCCGTCGGTAAATCACCGTTTTACCTCGCCTCATAATGTAGAAATCCATCAATTGCTCGAAGCCCTTGGATTAAAAAGCCGCGTTAGCCAGGCGAATAGAGACACTTCGTCCCTAGACACGGATATGGAATGGCTACTCGATTCTTCGAAAGAAGCCAAAGGGCTCGTAGTGCGCACCGATGGCCTGCAAAGTGCCGCAATACTCAAGAAGTATTTCGCGGAAATAAAAAATTTACAAGAAAAAGATAACTAAGGTCTGACTTGGTCTTATTTTCATTTAATGTACAAAACAAAACCATGGATTCAAGCCGCTCGATTGAGAACCTTACCCCTCGGGTTGTCGTGTGTTCTTGTTGGCGGAGCATGTGCCTACTCGGCTAATTCTTTTGAATTACTTCCTTTTATTCTTTGCTTATTAACTGCCTCTGGATTACAGATTCTTTCAAATTTCGCAAACGACCTCGGAGATGCCGTCAAAGGAAGTGATAAGAATCGAAGTGGTGAAATGCGCACCGTAGCAACGGGGTTAATTCAACAAAGTCAAATGAGACGCGCCATTTTAATCACAAGCGCTGTAGTCTTTCTATTGGGTTCCGCATTGATCTTCATCGCATTCCAAAACATTCTTATCATCGTAGCATTCTATCTCTTAGGAGGATTATCCATATGGAGTGCTATCAACTACACCATGGGCGAAAATGCATACGGATACAAAGCCCTTGGGGATGTCTTTGTCTTTCTGTTTTTCGGTCTTGTAGGGACATTGGGCACTTACTACAGCATGGTTCACTCCTTACCTCTTGATCTACTCTTACCAGCATCGGGAACAGGTCTATTAGCCGTATCCGTACTCCATTTAAATAATATGAGAGATCGCGAGGAGGATTTAAAGCATGAAAAACGCACTATCGCAAGCTATCTTGGCCATGAGCGATCAAAAATTTACTTCGCCATTCTCTCCTTGATTCCTTTTGTACTTTTCGGCACCTATGCGCTTCAGCATGGCTTTGAAAACCCACAATATATCTTTTTAATACCTCTGCCAATCATTGCGAAAAACATCCGAACCGTACTGAAGAATTCCGATCCAAGTCAACTTGATGGACTACTCAAAGTGAATGCGTTAAGCAGCTTTGTGCTAGCACTCTTATTTTTGGTAGGAAATATATGGCTCGGATAAGTCCTTTTACTCTCTCTGCTCGTCGCTATGACATGGATCTGAAACATCCCGCGGGAACGTCAAGAGGAGTACTGCACAAGAAATCGACATACTTCCTTTGCTTAGAATCAGAAAGCAAAATATATTGGGGTGAGGCTGGTGTTTTTCCAAATCTCAGTCCTGAAGCTAGTCCTGATTTTGAACAGAACCTCAACAATTTAATTACGGAGGCCAACGCCAATCAACATTTACCTGAGCCTTCTGAGTGTCAGCATCTTCCTTCTGTTGCCTTTGCCTTAGAACAAATTAGCCATGGATTTAGTCATGCCCACCAAGCAGGAAGGCATCGTTTTTGCACTTATGATACTTCGTTTAATCGGTCAAAAACTGGCATTTCCATTAATGGCCTAATATGGATGGGTGATGCAGTCTTTATGCAAGAACAAATCGACAATAAGCTAGCCCTTGGATTTTCTTGCCTCAAAATGAAAATTGGGGCAATTGATTGGGGTAAAGAAATTGATCTGCTTCAAAGAATACGCTCGAGATATAGTGCAGAGACCCTCACCCTGCGCGTTGATGCTAACGGCGCCTTTTCGCCAAGCGACGCCTTATCCAAACTTGAGGACCTATCGAGATTAGACATTCACTCCATCGAACAACCTATACGACAAGGACAGTGGGAAGCAATGGCTACACTGTGCAAACAATCGCCAATTCCTATTGCCTTAGACGAGGAATTAATTGGTGTAACTAAGCTTGAAGACAAAAAAGACCTTTTGCATACCATTCAACCCCAATATCTAATTTTTAAACCCACTCTGTTGGGAGGATTTAAGGCTTGCGAAGATTGGATACGCCTTGCTAGTCCTTTATCTATTGATTATTGGCCAACCTCTGCGCTTGAGTCTAATTTAGGCCTTCATGCCATAGCACAATGGGCGGGACACTTAAATCTATCGATACCTCAAGGATTAGGAACCGGTGGCATGTATGTCAATAACATTACAACTCCATTAGAAATTCGTGGCGAAGATCTATGGCTACGAGATACCTTATCTTGGGATAGTCAACAATTTGATTCCATCTATGCTTCACCTTCGCTTTGACAAAGAGGATTGGCAGTGGCAAGACGCCTTTGTGAAGCCCAAGAAGTCGTTAGCTTCTTGGGAAAAGCATGTATTTAATCGCCTTCAATCATTTTTTGATCCTTCTATACAATATTTTTCGTTTCAAACCTCAGGGTCGACCGGAAAACCCAAGAATATCTCTATACATCGAGAGCAGATAATGGCAAGTGCTCTGACATCCTTGACATTTTTTGAACTTACAGCCGGCCAACGTGTGTTACTATGCCTCTCTACAGAACGTATTGGCGGTTGCATGCTGCTCTATCGAGCCGTTCTCGGGCAACTAGAGGTTTTTGTAACTGAACCCAGCCGATCTGTGCCTTGTGAACTCCCCGTGGACTTCACCTCCCTTGTCCCCTTGCAATTTCATGCCTTACGCGAAAACAATCCAGAGCATTTCAATCAGTTGGGTACCATACTACTTGGAGGCAGCCCGATTGATCAAGATACAGAGTCCTTTATTCAAGGATTGGACAATGAGGTATATCAGAGCTTTGGTATGACAGAGACCGTTAGCCATATCGCCCTGCGAAAGGTTGGATATGAATCAGCTTACACCTGTCTACCAAATATCTCTGTAGCAAAAGGTGATCAGAATGAACTCCTAATTAGTGCTCCTTCGATTACGGGACAAGAAATCCTCAGAACACAGGATGTGGTAAGCATAATTAATGACAAACAATTTATATGGAAAGGCCGACTTGACTTTGCCATTAACTCTGGTGGAGTAAAGATATACCCAGAAGAAGTTGAAGCGCTATGTGCACAAAAAATAGCTGAGCCCCTTGTGGTCTCCTCAGCACAAGATAAAGCCTTAGGCAGTATCATCGTGCTCTGTATTGAATCACCTGATGAAAAGTCGCTTGAGCGAATTCAGCAAGTGCTTGATACTATTTATTTCCCTAGATATCATCGACCCAAGAAAGTCCTAAGAATATCTAAAATTCCTCGCTTAGAAAGTGGTAAAATCAATCGAATGGAAGTGGAGGAATTCCTTCGTTAATGCCTTAGATTATAGGTTTTTAGATAATACATGGTGCATATAGTCGCGCCACTTATCAATTACCGATTGCATATCATGTGGTAAAGGACAATCATAGAGGACATACTCCCCTGTTCTCGGATGTTTAAAGCCCAACTCCTTAGCGTGTAATGCTTGCCTCGGACAAAGCTGAAAAGCGTTGTGAACAAAAGCTTTGTACTTCGCATATACCGTACCTTTCCGAATTCTATCCCCACCATATTTCTCATCATTAAACAATGGATGGCCTATGGATTCCATATGCACCCGAATTTGGTGGGTTCGTCCTGTTTCTAATCGACATTCGACAAGCGAGACGTAGCCAAATCGTTCAATAGTTTTGTAATGGGTTACAGCGTGCTTACCATGGCTGCCGTCTTTATAAATCCGATATACCTTTTCATTGCGCAAATCCCGTCCAATATTTCCCTCAATACGCCCTTCATCTTCTGTTTCACCCCACACCAAGGCATAATATCTTCGATGCGTCTTACGGTCAAAAAACTGCTGAGCCAATTCTTTCATACCTACGGGTGTTTTTGCCACAACCATAACGCCCGAAGTATTCTTATCTAAACGATGAACAATCCCCGCTCTACTCGCATCGACCTTTGCCGATTCATCATCCTTTACAAACTCATTTTGCTGTGTGGGAAGATTTTTATAGCGATACATCAGTGCATTTACTAAGGTACCCGTCCAATTACCGACACCAGGATGCACGACAAGACCCGCAGGCTTATTGATTAAAAGGACATCATCATCCTCAAACATCACATCGAGCGGGATATCCTCAGGAATAAGAGTTTCATCCGGTCGGTATCTTGGAAAGTCAATTCGTACAACATCTTTAGGACGTACCTTGTAGTTTGCCTTGACTTCCTTGCCGTTTACCCAAACGCTTTTCGCCTCAATTGCCTGCTGGATGCGACTTCTTGAGACTTTATACATGAGATTAAGTAAAAACTTGTCAACTCGAAGAGGCTCCTGATTACCTGCGGCTTGGACCTCAAAGGTTTCCATCGCTTCTGGGTATGCCTTATCTCCTGCCATACTGCGAAAGTATGAGTTTTAACCTAAGTGAATGGATTTAAGATTAACGCTTATAAGCCTCTATGTATTGACCTCCTACAACGAGCAACATTTCATAGACATCTTCTGGGTAAAGAATCTCGCTCTTTCGAACAGTGACTCGACCATCTCTTGAGGTCACTTCACGCGTCCGTAAACGACCGAATTC
>MDTG01303312.1_pt1 | contig 10564 bp, 8 predicted proteins | sample 811421 | NCBI WGS metagenome assembly MDTG01 (sample SAMN05326645, study PRJNA326480) | marine metagenome | isolation source: seawater | place: Pacific Ocean: South East | collected 2011
CCTTACGTCATCAAGAGCCACATTTTGAGGGGTAGAAACAATTACGGCGCCCGATAACGGAACGGATTGTACGATGGTTAATTGTATATCCCCAGTTCCTGGAGGGAGATCCAAGATCATGAAATCTAGTTCACCCCATTCTACGTCATTCATGAATTGCTTAATAGCACTGGTAACCATGGGCCCCCTCCACACCATGGCCTGGTTTACATCAACTAGAAATCCCATAGATACTAATTTAATGCCATATTTTTCTAAAGGGATTAATTTTTTTTGGACGGTAACGTCTGGTCGTTCAAACAAATTAAACATGGTTGGTATGCTAGGTCCGTATATGTCAGCATCCATCAGGCCAACTTTGGCGCCATTTCTGACTAAGGAAGCAGCTAAGTTGACGGCAATTGTTGATTTGCCGACGCCCCCTTTTCCAGATGCTACTGCAATAATATTTTTGACTCTGGATAGTGGTGACGTAGTGGGCTCTGGCCTAGGTGACGGGGTTTGCTTTTGTTGGGATACATTAATACCGATTTGAATATCAATCACCGCGTCACGATCAATGAATTTGTGTATAGCACCTTCGCAGCGCTGAGATAGTTCTTGAGCAAGCGGATTGTTTTTAGCGGGCATCTCGAGTGTAAATGAAACGTATTTTTCATGAACTATTATATCTTGAATCATATCTAAGGATATGATATCCATTTTCTTTTCAGGATGAAGAACATGAGCTAGTGCGGTTTTTATTTGCTCTTTTTGGATGGTCATTTTACAGTTTTTTTCTATGGTGTTGAAGGGTATAGGTAATCACTCTTAAACGGAATAAAAATACAGAACTTTTAGCATGGTTGCAGAAATGCTTGTGATGATATTTTCGGCAGTTGGATATTATTCCAATACTGGATCTATCCAAAGTTCTATGTAATTGGGATTAGATTATATGGGGAGGGATATTGGGTTGGGCATAATTTCGGCGATGCAAAAAATTAGGGCGATAATAGCCATCCATACCAGAACCACAGATTAAACCAGCCGTTTCGAGTGATAAAAACCCGTCAGAATCTTCAGTCATGAGCGCATCTTGAATATATATTTCTTCAATTTTCCCAATTAAAAAACGGCATCCATTTTCGATAATAGGCATTTCACGAATCCATATACAGCCAAGTTGAATTGGACTATTTTGTACGAAAGGCGCTTTAAAATCATTTTTCCATTCTTCTCTCAAGCCTACTTCACTAAATTCACTTATCTGTTCATCATAATTAGCCGAGGATTGATGTCCACCCTCAAGCAGTTCTTCAGTGACATTATTTACAGTGAAGTAGGGATTTTTTTGTACTATATCATAGGTGTGACGAGGCACGGTAGTTGGGCGAAGTATAAATCCTACGAGCGCAGGATTGCTACCTAGATGCGTAAGAGTGGAGACGATGCATAGGTTACTCCATCCTTCGAAGTAGGTACCGATGAGATGAATAGATTTATACCCTACGACACTGTTTATGAGATGGGCTCTTTTTCGGCTAGGTAGTTGAGATAGGTGGTCTATATTTAAATGTTTCATAGAATAGATATGTACTTCAATTACAATCGCGGTATGGTATTTCATGATAGTAACCTAATATGAGGCTATATCATTCTAAGCTAAACACATACCTTATGTAAAAAATCACTAAATTCATCCCGTTCATTTAGCCCATAAAGAAGTATATAAGAGGCTCTGTAATTTACAGCTAAATCATATTTTATGTCTGATCGCTTAAAACGAACACCTTTTTATTCTCAACATCTTGAAGCAGGAGCTAAAATGGTTCCTTTTGCCGGATTTGAAATGCCCATTCAATATCATGGAATAAAAGTAGAGCATCGTGCTGTACGAGGAAATGTAGGCCTTTTTGATGTATCACATATGGGCGAGTTTTTGGTACGAGGTCCTAAGGCGTTGGAGCTACTCCAGTGGGTTACAGTTAATGATGTATCGATTTTAACTATTGGCAAGGCGCAGTATAGTTGTATGTGTTATGAAGATGGGGGTATAGTAGATGATTTGATTATCTACCGATTGGCTTCCGAAGAATATATGATGGTAGTTAATGGCGCCAATATTGATAAGGATTGGGATTGGTTGCTTTCTCAAAATACCATGGGTGCAGAGTTGGAAAATGTATCTGATGATTATGTGCTACTTGCGCTGCAAGGCCCTAAATCAGCTGAACTTTTGTCGGAGCTTACTGATACCGATATTGAACAAATACCGTTTTATGCATTTGAACATGGCAAGGTGAGTGAGGTGCCTAGTTTGATTAGTGCCACTGGATATACGGGTGAAAAGGGATTTGAGCTTTACTTTAATCGAGCAAATTATGACGTACAAAAGGTGTTTGAGGCATTTATTGTAAAGGGTGCAACATACGGTTTAGAACTCTGTGGTTTAGGGGCTCGTGATACCCTTCGTTTAGAGAAAGGCTATGCACTATATGGGAATGAAATTACAGAAAAAACCCACCCACTTCAGGCTCGCTTAGGGTGGATTACTAAATTTTCAAAAGGGCTATTTGTTGGTTCACAGGCACTCGCTAAAATAAAAGAAAAAGGGGTTGAAAAAAAGTTAGTTGGGTTTGTTATCGATCAAGAAAAAGCCATACCTCGTAAAGATTATGACTTGTTAGACGCTCAATTCAATATTATTGGCAAGGTTACCAGCGGTGGAATGTCAATTTCATTAGAAAAAGGTATAGGCATGGCCTATCTACAAACTGATGCTTTGGCATCAAATGAACCTATAGTTATTCAAATAAGAAATAAAGAAGTTCCAATTATGGTAACTTCCCTCCCTTTTTTATAGGGCATAAAGGTGTGAATATATGTCAGATTTAGCCAAAATAGATGTGTACTTTTCAGTACACGGATTTCAAGAAGAAGATGTTCGCGGTAAAACGGTGGTCATTATTGACGTGCTTAGAGCAAGTTCTTCTATGATTCAAGCACTTCAAAATGGAGCGAATAAAGTGATTCCAGTAGAAGACTTATCAGCAGCAGCTCGTATTGCACAAACTATGGAGGCAGGGGATTTCTTGTTGTGTGGAGAGCAGGATGGTATCAAGATAAATGCCTACCATTTAGGAAATTCTCCCTTAGAGTATACTGCAGATCTGGTACAAGGAAAAACCTTAATTTTTAATACGACTAATGGGACTAAAGCTATAAAAAAAGCTGCTTTGGCCAAGCAAATATATATTGGTACCTTTTTAAATATGAGTTCTATTGTCCACATGATTCAAGAATGTCCGGATGAGGTGGCGCTTATTTGCTCTGGTTGGAGAGGAAAACAGTCATTAGAGGACACCTTATGTGCAGGTACAATCTTGGATGCATTAGGGGCGGGTAAGCAACCTCAAATATTAAAAGATGGAGCCAAAATTTCTTTTGCACTTTTTCAACAATATGGAGACTCGGTAGTAGATACTATTTTTCATAGCGATCATGCGAATCGATTAAAAGATTTAGTAACGGAAGATGATATAAATTTTTGTTCGAAATTGAATACTCATGAAGTCTTACCCGTAATGAAAGATGGGATCATCATAATAAACCATGATTAAGCAGACGAATGGCAAAAAAAACCAATAATAATTCAGTAAGCGGGAGTTCTAGCTCTAGTGCCAGAAAAGTTGAAATTATTGGGATTTCACTAATTGCTATTGCTGTATTGATTGGATTTTGTATTCTTTCATATACACCAGAGGACGATCAGTACCTTCAGAAGGTAACAATTACCGATATTTATAAGTCGGATGCTTCTGCCCGGATGATACAGAATTGGTTGGGTCCCTTGGGAGCTAAGTTGTCCTATCTTCTTATATATATATCCTTTGGATATTCAAGTATCATATTTTCTATCGTTTTAGGTTATATCGGATGGCATGTGTTTAGGCAGCGATCACCCCAAGAAAAATATCAAACAATTGCCCTTAGTTTATGGGCAATGATATTGATTTCAACATTTTTGGGTTGGACCCATTCCAATTGGAATTTTCCTCAGCAGGCCTATTGGAGTGGTTCAGCAGGGCTCCAACTCTCTGTTATTTTACAAAATATCACCGGCATTGCCTCGTTGTTTATATTGTTGGTTTTTATGGGTATAAATGCATTATTATTTGTTGATCGTGATTTACAAAAAACTATAGACAACATAAAACATAAGTGGAATGGTTTTAGAGAGAGACGGCAGGATAAAAAAATTGAGAAAGAAGCCCTAAAGCAGAAGAAAAAAGATGAAAGGAAGGGGCGTATAGCCAAAAAGAAGGCGGAATTAGATCGTATTAATGATAGAAAACAGTCTGAAATTAAATCTTTTATTAAGAATGGAAAAATGGTCTCAACCCCAATAACTCGTAAGGAGAAAGAGCAGGTTGATATTGATGAAATTATTGAGCGATCAAAGTTTGAAGACGAAAAGCGACTGGAACAGCAGCGTGCAGAGGAGTCAAATGTGGATTTGCGCCCCAGAGTAGATTTGGTAAAAAGTGACGAAAATGAGAGTCTGCAAGCAAACTCAGGGATGGATGAAGTTGAAGTTTCTGTTTTTGTTGGGGAAGAGGAGGAACAAGCCGATGATAAAGAGTTAGATCGTCAGAATAGAGAAAAAGCTAAGCAAGCGCCGGTCATCCGGTATCAATTTCCAACCGTTGATCTGCTAAACACTCCACCAAATGAGGGAAACGAGGTTGATTTGGAAGAAATTCAGGAGAACAAGCGTATTATTATGGAGAAATTGAGTCAGCATAGAATTGATATTTTAGGCATAAATGCGATTGTTGGCCCAACGGTGACTTTGTATGAACTACAGCCTGCTCCAGATGTTAAGATTAGTAAGATTGAGAGTTATGCTAATGATTTAAAAATGGCAACTGCGGCTAAAGGACTTAGGATTTTGGCCCCTATTCCTGGTAAGTCTGCGGTGGGAATTGAGGTCCCAAATACCACCCGCGAGACGGTTTACATTAAGCAGGTGATTAAAACGCGTAAATTTGTAGAGACCGATATGGCCTTGCCCGTTGCCTTCGGTAAGACCATTGAAAATGAGGTTTTTATGATGGATTTAGCTAAGATGCCTCATTTGTTGGTTGCAGGCGCTACGGGTTCTGGTAAGTCGGTGGGTATCAATACGATTATTACTTGTTTGTTATACAAATGTCATCCAGATAATTTAAAGTTTGTCATGATTGATCCGAAGAAGATCGAATTATCTCTTTACAGAAATATTCAGAATCACTTTTTAGCTATGTTACCGGACTCCGATGAGCCAATAATAACGGATACTTCTAAGGCGCTTGAAACGTTGAATAGTGTTACCAAGGAAATGGATGAACGTTATGATTTACTAAAAATGGCTATGGTACGGGATATAAAAGCATATAATAAGAAATTTAAAGAGGAAGGGCTCGAGGCAGAATTAGGGCATCGACACTTACCATATATTGTAGTTATCATCGATGAACTTGCTGATTTGATGATGACTGCCGGGAAGCAAATTGAAGAACCAATTGCACGAATTGCTCAATTAGCGCGTGCGGTGGGAATTCATCTTGTAGTGGCTACGCAACGACCGTCGGTAAACGTAATCACAGGGACTATTAAAGCAAACTTTCCAGCTCGTTTGGCTTATCAGGTTGCATCGAAGGTGGATTCCAGAACTATATTAGATGTAGGGGGTGCTGATCAACTAGTAGGGATGGGCGATATGTTATTTACCAATGGTGCCGGTATGACCCGCATACAAAATGTTTTCGTATCAACAGAAGAAGTTGAGAGAATAAATGGTTTTATAGGCTCCCAAGCTGGATACAAAGAGCCATTTTATCTTCCAATCGTGCATGATGAAAGCTCTAGTGGGGTTCCTGATCCATTAGAAGATATTGATGATATGTTCGAAACGGCTGCAAGAGTAGTCATTTTACACCAACAAGGGTCGGTTTCGCTGCTTCAGCGCAAGCTAAAAATAGGGTATAACCGGGCTGGACGAATAATCGATCAACTCTTTAACGCGGGTGTAGTTGGACCTTATCAAGGTAGTACAGCTCGAGATGTTTTAGTGGAAACCGACGAAGAGCTCCAAGAAATATTGGATGGGCTCAATGATCTTTAAGCGATCATTAATGGGTTATTTTAGTCGATCGATAAGGTGTTGGTTAAGCCTAATCGTGGCGCTTTTTCTAGGAGAACCTCTCCTTGCCCAGGAGAATTATCTTAATTTAATCCAAGATAAATTAAGGAATGGAGCGATTTTATCTGCTCAATTTAATCATGAATTTCTCGACGCATATACTCAGGAAATATCAAGGAATGAAGGCAGTATATGGCTAGGATGGCAACAATACAGAATAGAGACAGTTGGACAGATCATTGTGGTAAATGGAGAACTATCCAAGGTGCTTGATCGCGGTAGAAATAGGGTCATTATCAGTGAGTATGATTCGGAACTTGATGATTTTGCCCCATCAAAAATTATTGGAGGGCTAGGAAATACCTATCAACTGGTTGATATTAAGTGTCGGCACAATACTCAGGAATTCAATCTTCAAAGCTCAGATTCTTTCAGCACCTTTGAGCAGATGAGTATTCGTATCAATTCTGATCTTAAGCCAGTTGATTTATCAGCCTTAGATATGGGAGCTAATCGAATGCAAACTGATTTTTCTGCAGTTAAGTACCTCCCTTCTAGCAATATTTTATTTGAACTAATTATCCCGGAAGGTGCCGAAATAATCGATATGCGTTATGAATAAAGTTGTAAAATATATTGTTGGTATTATTTTAGCAGCATTCTTCTTGTGGCTATCTTTTTCAGATGTGTCTTTTCAAGAACTTAGAAAAGCAACAAGAGGCATGAGTTGGTCATGGTTAATCCCCTTTAGTATGGCACTGACTTTTTCTCACTACATTCGAGCAGAGCGCTGGAGACTTTTACTAGGGGGGACTACACTTGATGCTCATCGTACCACCCTTTTTGCAGGGGTAATGTTTGGGTATTTAATCAACATCCCTTTTCCTAGATTAGGTGAAATATCTCGCCCTATGTATGTTGCTAAACAGCTAGGTGAAAGCAATTCAAAGCTTGTAGGAACCATTGTTCTCGAGCGCTTTATTGATGTTATATCCATGCTTATTATCATGGGATTAGTGGCCTATTTTTTGTTATCTGATCTAGATACACTAAGTCGACTATTTGGAGTAGACTTAGCCAATAGTCAAGTATATTCTACCCTTTTTTTGAATATGTGGCCATTAATAATACTTGGAATAGGGCTAATTTTTTTGGGATATTTTATCTTTAAAAGACTGAGTAAAACAAGCCATAAATCTATATGGTTATTCAATATAAAAGAAATAATAGCTCAGTTTGTAGAAGGCTTATTGAGTATAAAAAAATTACAACAACCTCTTTTGTTTGTGGGCTATACCGCCCTTATCTGGATTGGATACATTGCCATGATGTATATCCCGCTTTGGATGTTTGATCTACACTTGCGATTTGATTTAGGTTGGGCAGATGCCGCTATTTTAACAGTGGCCTCAGCAGTAGCATTATCCATTCCAAGCCCAGGCGGTATAGGAAGTTATCATTATTTTATTAGTTACAGTTTGGGCATTTTGTATATGGTTCCAGATCCTACAGGCTTGGCTTTTGCTACTATTACACATGCTGCAACCATGGCCATGGTTATACTTATTGCCCCCGCTGCCTTAGCGATAGATAAGTTCCTTTTGTTACAGCGTGAGCCTACTGCCCCAAATGTCTAAAAAGTGTACCTTTAGCACTATGAATAACAGTTCAATTGTTTCACATTCAGTACAAATAGAAATGACTGGTTTAACATTAGCTAGTACCACTTCCACCTTTTATGGGTTTGCAACAGCTCTGCTTATCTGGTTGATGAGCGCCGATATATTTGCACAAGGAGTACAGAATACATTGCTACCGGAAATTAATCCACAAGACATTGAAATTAGAAGTGAATTCAAAGCTAACTTTCCTGGTTTAAGGCGCCAACCAATTTTGGGCTTTACTCCAAGGCCTAGAGTATTTCAAATTGATCCAAATCGAATGCCGTTTTTGGAGTCACGCGAAGCAGCTGTTTCGGGAATATCCATTACTGCTTTGGATAGACCTCAAGAACCGAATAAGATAGTTTGGATAACTCCACGGCGCCCAAAAGTGACCAGCCAACTCGGAATGGGATGGTTTGTGAGTCCCGAGCTTAGAGTAAACTATTATTCACCTACTGAGGATGGTTTAATAGGAGTAGGCACTACCCTTGAGTCATCATCGGGTCATTTATATGATGCTAGTGGATATAGAAACTTAGAGGTCAATATAAATTATTCGAAAAAACTATCGGAAAGCAAAGTCTTAACAAGTCAAATAAACCTAAATAATGACTTCAATCGAATGTATGTTCTCAGTGATGAGATGCAAAATCTGTTAGAGGGAGTTCCAAAGAAAATCAACCAAGGTATAATTTGGTCTGCTCGCCTAGATGAGCATAAAAATTCCTTCTATAAAAATAGTTATGCTATTCAGATGGGCCTCTTTGAAAGCGAATTGAATTCAGTTGTTTCGGCAATTCAGGATAAAGGATCATCCTCATTTATAGTGGCAGAACTAAACAGAAGCTGGCCGGGCCAACAAGTTCGTGAATATTTGATTCTTCGATCGGGCGTAGATGTACATTCGAATAAGGCAGATGGAAGCGCGAATTTGCTGTACCTTATTAGGGCTGGGGGTGGATATTCCCGATTGATTGATTACACCTGGGCAGTGGATCTGGAGACCTCATTGGCATATGCAGATGATACGATCAATAGTAGTTTCTACTTAGAACCTGATGTGAATATCAGTTACAATTACAATGATCAGTTGGGTGGGTTTGCGAGGTTGTCAGGTAAATTGAAGAATCCCTCTTTAATGGAGTGGCAAGGGTATAACCGGTTTTTAACCCCATCTACCCGGTTACAACATTCTTACCACCTAGGTGTATCAGTTGAAGTATTTTGGAATTTCATGCAAAATAGTAGAATATATTCCGGACTTCAATGGGAGCAAATTAACCGCCTTGGTTATGCTCAGCTAGAACAGTTGGAAGCTATAAATCCGGATAATCCAACTGCAAATACGCAAAAATTATTTTATAATTTGAATTATGCCGATGCCAAAGTGACTAAGTTTTATTTGGGTAGCACGGTTGAATGGTTAAATGGGGATCTTAAGGGTGTGACAGAAATAAGCCTCAGAAATCCACGATTAATTACTAATGAAGACATTCCCTATGAAGAAAAAATCAAAATTGAAGGTAGTCTAAGTTATACAATCACTCCCAAGTTACTTCTTGGGGCAAGTACGATGATGATAGGACCTAGAACAACAATGAGATCTCGGGAAGTAGATGGCTTTATTTTAGTACACTCTGAGCTGCGATACTCATTTAATGAACACCTAGGCGCATATTTAAGGTTAAACAATCTTCTTTCACAGCGTTATGAGTGGTGGCAGGGTTTTCAGGAAGCACCATTGCATTTGTATGGTGGTATAAGCTTTGAGTTTTAGTATTAGCCATGATGGATCAAAAACAAATAGAAAAAATTTCAGCGCTTATTAAAGAGCAATTATTGGCAGGTGAATCAGTTCATCTAGAAGGAATAGGAACATTCACTCCGATCCATGAGTCGCAGCACTTTTCGCGTGATGAAAAAGGGAGAAAGGTTGCTCATCCCCCTAATGATACCATACAATTTAGTTCTGATGAATTAGGGGAAATCGGATGAAGCAATTAGATTTCATACAATATGCTGCGCAAGAGTTATCTATATCTGAGGAGGAGTCTCAAAAATTATTAAGTGAATTTTCTTTTCATATAATCAATGAGTTAAACAAAACCAATAAAGCTCAACTGACCGGCATCGGAGTATTAAAAAAGGATATATCTGGGATTTTTTTGGAGTTAGATCCTTCCTTCGCTATCGAAATTAATTTCAAGTATGTGGGTATGCAGGCTATTGTTATATCAGACGATTTTAACGTGGCTATAGAGGAAGAATCCGACCCCGATGACTCTCTTGAGACTGAAACTTTAGCTAATGAAGAGCCGCGAACTGAAGAAATTGTGATTGATGATGAGCCTGAAGTCGATAACATATTTATGAAAGAGCAAGAATCAGCACTCGAAGAAGAACTTGAATTTGATCAACAAGCCCAGCCCGGCAAGGATATAAAATCTGATGAAGAAATAGAACAGGATTTTGATCAAAAATCTGAGCCTAAGGAAAAACCCAAGTCGAATAGTGAGCTTGATATAGAGCATCAGTACCAGGTCGATCAAGCCCTTGAGTTTAATGAAGAATCCGAAATCGATGAAGATGATGGAGTTGTTCAAGAAGTTCTAGAGCCAAACGATGGGCTTAGATTCGATCAACAACCTGAACTCGACGAAAAAGCCAAAGCTCGAATTACCAAACGAAAAGCCTCATTACGAAGCTCCAAGAAAACATACTCCCCCAACCGCAC
>MDTG01052539.1_pt1 | contig 10563 bp, 10 predicted proteins | sample 811421 | NCBI WGS metagenome assembly MDTG01 (sample SAMN05326645, study PRJNA326480) | marine metagenome | isolation source: seawater | place: Pacific Ocean: South East | collected 2011
GAGAGATTTGAGGTAATTAATATTGGAAGTGGTAAAAAATCATCAGGTCACGAAGTATTACAACTAATACAAGAAATTACAAAAACTAATAAGAAGAAATTTATTGATAAAAAAAGGTTTAGACTATCTGATCGTCCGGTGCAAGTAGCAAATACTGGCAAACTTCTTCAGAAATTCGAAAAAATTCAGTTTGTAGACTTGGAGAATTCTTTGCGAAGCTATCTTGTATGGAGAGGGATTATATAAATAAATATAAAAATAAATGTTACTTAGTATAATCATACCAACTTACGAAAATATAGAAATTTTTTCAAAATGTAACTTCATATTGGACAAAAATATTTATGAAAAAAATGATTTTGAAATCATTATTACCGATGACTCAGAAACAGATATAGTTGAAAAATTTGTATCGAATTACTCATATCTAAAATATTATAAACACAACAGATCTCAAAGTCCTGTTGATAACTGGAACTTCGGTCTAGAGAAAGCAAATGGTAGGTATATTTGGCTCCTTCATCACGACGAATATATAAATAGTATTGATCCAGTAATTGCTGAATTAAAACAATGTGAAAGAAATAAAATAGATATATTTATTTTTGATGTTTACAATATCAGTAATCGGTCAATAAAAAAATTTTCTTCCTTTCTTTTAAAAACTATTACGATCAAATTTCCTTATTTATTTATTGCCTATAATACAATTGGTAGTCCCAGCGTCTTAATACATAAAAATATAAAGTTAAAATATAATCGAGACTTGCTTTATCTGACAGATGTTCAGTATTATTATCGTTTATTTAGTCAAGGCTATAAATGGCGTCTTTCAAGACAATCTATATATAGTAATATCGATGTACATAAAAAAAATTCCATCACTAGTTCATTTACAGATTTAAAAAAACAACACTTTTTTGAATTATCAAAACTCAATTTGTCTTTTGTTAAAAAAAAACTTCTATCAATGCTTATAATAATTAGATATTTTTGATGAAATTATTATTAGTACTTATTTTATTCCTTTACTTGGCAAAGGAGTCTTTAATCAATATCTATTCTGTAGATGTTTACCCTGTTATTTTATCTCTTTTATTAGTCATACTGTTTATTCAATTGATAAGATTTCGTATAAATAAAGATTTTATGATTTTCATCTTTTTAATTTTTGTGAGCATGATAATTACAACCATAATAATGGGAGATATAAATAAAAATTTCCTAAACATGGTTTTTATTTACATAATACAGCCTGCCGCATTACTGAGTTTAATAACTGGTATAAATGATGAACAAAAAAAATCATTCTCCTTGTTTTCACTATACTTAATTTCATATTCTACTTATGTTACATTCCTGGGAGGTATTTATTTCTATTTGGTACATATTTATCAATACCCTGACCCGTATGATATTTTTCCAATTGAATACACATCTGCCGGTGAGTTAGTGACTTTAAGAAATACTAATTTTTTAGGTTCAGCTTTAATGTTCGCAGGCATTGCATTAATACAATTTTTAACCTCCAAATATCTTTATTATTTAAATGGAAGATTACTCTTTAACATTACTTCATATTTTGCGTTAATTTGCATTGCCTTCTCTCTATCTAGAAGAGCAATTCTACCGATTATATTATTTTATTTATTTTTATTTTTTATGAGTTCACGATCTGCAAAACTTAAATTTGTATTTGGATCAATAATAGTAATCGCATCATTTTCAATTATTTTTCCGGAAATATTTGATATTTTAGCTTTAAGAACAATATCAATTTTTAATATAGTAAGTGATACTTCAAATATATCTAGAATGATTTCAATACAAAGTGGTTTGAAAGATATTATATTCAGTCCATGGGGTGTAGGCTTTGGATCACTCAGTTCAGTAGGTTATGAAGTTGAAGTTGCGCGTTCGTCTAATGAAATTCGTGTTACAGAGTCATCAATTGTTACAATTGTTGGAGAGATAGGGATTTTTATTAGTATTTTAATCTCAATACTCATTTACAAATACATAAATAGATTATCAAGAGTTTCAATATTGTTATTTATAGTACCAATTTTTGCTGAAATGATCGTTGGGCTAGGATTATTATCACCTGTTGTTTCTTTTTTGACAATTCTCTTCATCGTTTCCATTTATACAATAGACATTGGCAAAGATCGATCTTAATTGTTGAAATATAAAAAATTTAAATTTTAATATATTTAAGTTTTGTAAATAATTATAAGATTAAAAACCAATTATTTAAATAAGATGAAAGAGCAAGCCTTTGTTAATTTGAAAAAATTTAATCAGTCAAAAAAGATAGCAATATTACTTCCATTGTATCACGGAGATAAACCCAAAGCATTAAAGCTAGCATTAAGAAGTCTAAATTTCCAATCGTTGCGAAATGATATTTTTTTAATATTGGATGGTCCTATTGATAAGTCACTTCAACAAGTCGTAGAGGATTCAAATAATATTACGCAAATAATTAAAACAAAAAACAATTTAGGCCTATCTAAGGCACTTAATAATGCTCTTGATCACATTAATTTTGATGATTATGATTTTATTGCTAGGATGGATGCTGATGATTTTTCCAGTAAATATAGATTAGAAAATATTATTTCTCACATGAACAACAATAATCTTGATGTTTGTGGATCAGACTATTGGATTTTCGATCAAAACCGAGGTCGTCAATATGTTAAAATGCCAAAAAATATCAAACAAATGAAAAAAAAAATACTAATTATGTCTCCCATTTGCCATCCAAGTGTTGTTTTTCGATCAAATGTTCTTCGTTATGAAAGGTATCCAGAAAATACATATTTTCAGGAAGACTATTCTTTTTGGGTAAATTTAATTGAAAAAGGCTATAAATTCGGAAATCGTTCTGAACCCTTGTTATATTTTCGGATGACTGAAGCAACATCAGAGAGAAGAATTGGCTTTCGTAAAATTTTTTATGATGTGTATGATCGACAATATGCAATGAAAATATATAGCGGAAGCAAAATCTATGGCTATACCCTAATATTTTTAAAATTTTTGGTTTTTTTAATTATTGGAAAAAAATATAGGTTATTATTGAAATTAAGAAATTGGGTTTGATTAATGAAAAAAATTATTAACGATCTTATTAAATTTTCACCTTCCAGGTCATACGATAATCGAGGTTATTTTGAAGAAACCTATAACAAAATAAAATGTTCTGAACAGGGCATCGAAGTAGAATTTGTTCAAGATAATTATTCTATGTCAATTGAAGCAGGTACAATAAGAGGTCTTCATTTTCAGGTACCTCCTTTTGATCAGGGAAAGTTAGTGCGATGTGGAAGGGGTGCAATATATGATGTTGCGCTAGATATACGTAAAGGTAGCCCAACTTATGGCAAATGGGAGGGGCATGAGCTAACAGCGGAAAATGGCGATCAAATATATATTCCATCTGGATTTGCCCATGGTTTCATTACTTTAAAACCGAAAAGTGAAATCATTTACAAGTGTACCAATTTTTATGACTTTAATTCAGAAGGATCAATTCGATGGGATGATCCGGATATTGCGATCAATTGGCCAATAATTAAAGAGCCTATAATAAGCAATAAAGATGCAAAAGCTCCTTTATTCAGTTCTTTAAAAAGTCCATTTATTTATAGCATGCATTTATGAAGATATTAATAACTGGTGGATTAGGTTTTATTGGATCAGCGGTGGTTAGGTTAGCCATTGAAAGGGGATACAAAGTAATTAATATTGACTCTCAAACATATGCATCAAACATAGAAAATGTATCAAATGTCCAATCTAACCCAAATTATATTTTTGAACGAGTAGATATACGTGATCGTGAAGCACTGAGCCAAATATTTAAAAAGTATCAACCTGATAAATTAATGCACCTTGCAGCCGAGTCGCATGTTGACAGATCAATAGATGAGCCTGAAAAATTTATAGAAACAAATATTACTGGAACATTTAATTTGCTAAGTTCCGCTCTTTACTATTGGCATAGCAGAGGGTCTCCAGACACTTTTAGATTTCATCACATAAGTACTGACGAAGTATACGGAAGTTTATCTAATGACCTAAATATAAAATTTACTGAAAACTTTCCATACAAACCAAGAAGCCCCTATTCAGCATCAAAAGCAAGTTCTGATCATTTAGTAAGAGCATGGCATGAAACTTATAGTCTGCCAGTAGTCTTAACAAATTGTTCAAATAATTATGGTCCCTACCATTTTCCTGAAAAATTTATCCCTCTCATTATTATAAATTGTCTAACTGAAAAGCCATTACCTATTTACGGTGATGGCAGTCATATTAGAGATTGGTTATATGTAGAAGATCATGCTGAAGCTTTACTTCTCGCTTCTAGTAAAGGAAAAATTGGATATAGTTATAATATTGGTGGAGACAATCAAAGTTCTAATCTTGAACTAGTGCAAAAGCTGTGTACGATTTTAGATAAACTTCAACCAAGAAAACATGGAATATACTCAGACCTAATTTCCTTTGTAAAAGATCGTCCTGGTCACGATTTTAGATACGCAATTGACTCAAATCTGATACAAAAAGAACTTGGATGGAAACCTTCTGTATCACTTTTTGAAGGTTTAGAGAAAACTGTCAAGTGGTATCTTGAAAATAAAAATTGGTGGAAACCTCTTTTAGGTCGTGAGGGCGTTGGTGAGCGATTAGGAATAAAAAAATGATACTTGTTTTTGGAAAATCAGGCCAAGTCGCTAGAGAACTTCAAAAACTTGAAGGCATAGTTTCCATCGACCGAGATCAAGCAGATTTAGCTAATCCTGAAATTTGTATTAAATTAATTAATGATTTAATGCCTTCAGCAGTTATAAATGCTGCAGCTTACACATCTGTTGACTTAGCTGAAAAAGAGGAAAAATTAGCGACCCAAATCAATGGAATTACTCCTGGATTAATGGCCAAAGCTTGTAAAAAGCAAGGTATCCCTTTTATATTTATTTCATCAGATTACGTATTTGATGGATCTGGCTTAGAGCCATGGAAAATAGATGATTTGCCTAAACCTATTAATGCTTATGGTAGAAGTAAATTAAATGGTGAGAAAGCTGTTATAATATCTGGAGCTATATATGCTATTATTCGTACATCTTGGATAATATCTTCACATGGATCAAATTTTTTAAAAACAATGTTAAAATTGTCGAGCTCAACTAATAAAATAAATGTTGTTTCAGATCAATATGGTGGTCCTACACCAGCATCCAATATAGCAAATGCCTGTTTATCAATGGCAAAAGTACTTATCTCAAAGCCAGAAAAATCTGGAATATATCATCTATCTGGATATCCAAATGTTTCATGGTACGAATTTGCAAATACGATTTTTAGAGAAATTGGAAGCTCAAAAATAGTTAATTCAATTTTAACTTTTGATTACCCAAAGCCAGCAAAAAGACCACTGAATTCAAGGTTGGATTGTTCAAAAATATTAGATACACTAAATATCACTCGGCCCGATTGGCGTGAAGAAATTAGGGACCTATTGGCTGAAATGAAGCTTAATGTTGAAATGTCAAATAAAAAATAGATGATATTAACTTATGACTAAAAAAGCTTTAATCACTGGTATAACAGGGCAAGATGGATCTTACCTTGCTGAGTTCTTACTTGAAAAAGGTTACGAAGTTCATGGAATTAAACGCCGTTCATCTTCATTTAATACTCAGAGAATTGATCATATTTTTCAGGATATTAATTTAGAAAATAAAAAATTTTCTCTTCATTACGGTGATTTAACAGACTCCCTAAATCTCACAAAAATTATTAGAGCAATTGAACCCAATGAAATATATAATCTTGGAGCTCAATCACATGTAGCTGTTAGTTTTGAAAGTCCTGAATATACAGCTAACGTTGATGCTTTAGGAACACTCCGAATACTAGAAGCTATAAGATTTCTTGGCTTAGAGAAAAAAACAAGATTTTATCAGGCTTCTACTTCAGAGCTATATGGACAATCTCTAGAAATTCCTCAAAATGAAACAACTCCTTTCCACCCAAGGTCACCCTATGGAGTTGCCAAGATGTATTCTTATTGGATAACAATAAACTATAGAGAGGCATATGGTATGTATGCATGTAATGGAATTTTATTTAATCATGAGTCGCCAAGACGTGGAGAAACTTTCGTTACAAGAAAAATTACCCGAGGTCTTGCAAATATTGCGCAGGGTTTAGAAAATTGTTTATACATGGGCAATCTTGATGCACTCAGAGATTGGGGACATGCAAAAGATTATGTAAGAATGCAATGGTTGATGTTACAGCAGAAGCAACCTGAGGATTTTGTAATAGCTACTGGATTTCAATACTCTGTTAGACAATTTATTGAGTGGTCCGCTGCAGCCCTTGGTTTAACAATTAAATTCAATGGAAAAGGAATTAATGAAAAGGCTAAAGTAGTAGAAATTAAAGGCGACCTCGCACCATATATTTCCAAAGGTGATATTATAGTGAGAGTAAATCCAAGATATTTTCGCCCTGCTGAAGTTGAAAACTTGTTGGGTGATCCTAGTAAAGCTAAGCGTAAATTAAAATGGAAGCCTGAAATTTCAGTCAAAGAAATGTGCTCAGAGATGGTATTACGTGATTTATCTTTAGCAAAACGCGCCCGTTTTTTAAGTGAAAAAGATACTGATCCGCCTGTTATGTTTGAAATATGAAAGGAACCCTTATTAAAAAAATTCTTATTACAGGAGGTTCAGGCATGGTTGGTCGTAACTTTCTCGAGCACCAATCTGCTTCTGAATATGAGATCTTTTTTCCAAGCTCAACCGAACTAAATCTGATTGATTATGAAGAAGTTCAAAAATATCTAAAGAAAGCTAATCCAGATATTGTAATTCATGCTGCTGGAAAAGTGGGTGGAATTCAGGATAATATTCAAAATCCGATAGAATTTCTTGATATCAATAATTGTATTGGAAGGAACATTATTATGGCTTCTTATAATCAAGGTATTAAAAACTTTATCAATTTAGCTTCCACATGTATGTACCCAAAAAATGCAAAAAATCCTCTAAAAGAAGAATTAATACTTACTGGAACATTAGAGCCAACTAATGAAGGTTATGCCTTAGCAAAAATTATGGCTACGCGTTTATGTCAATACATCCAAAATAATAATAATAGTTTTAATTATAAAACAATCATACCATGTAATTTATTTGGACGTTTTGACAAATTTGATCCAAAAAGTGCACATCTTGTCCCGGCTATAATTAATAAAATGCATCATGCAAAAGAACAAAATATGAAAGCTATCGAAATTTGGGGAGATGGTAATTCCCGAAGAGAATTTATGTATACTGAAGATCTAGTAGACGCAATTTATAAGGCACTCAAAAATATAGATTCCTTGCCTCAATTAATGAATTGTGGATTGGGAAAGGATTTTTCTATTACCGATTACTATGAAATTGTAGCAAAAGTTATAGGGTGGCAAGGAAGTTTTAATTATGATTTAGCAAAACCAGCGGGAATGAAACAAAAACTGTGTGACATAAGTCTACAAAACAAATGGGGTTGGAGACCAAAGACCTCATTGATGAATGGAGTGAGTAAAACCTATAAATATTATTTAGATGAATTCAAAAAATGAGTTTTCGTTTTCCATTAGCAACATCCTCATGGGATGACCTAGAATTAAAGGCTTTACAGAGAGTTATAGACTCGAAGCAACTCACAATGGGTAAAGAAGTCTTTGAACTAGAAAAACAATTTGCAAGTTATTTTAATAGTCGATTTGCTATCATGTTAAATTCAGGATCTTCAGCAAATCTAATAATGACTGCTTCATTATTTTATTCGAAAAACCCGAAGTATATGTTGAAGCGGGGTGATGAAATTATTGTGCCCGCTGTAAGTTGGTCCACAACATACTTCCCTCTAAGTCAATACGGACTTCATTTAAAGTTTGTTGATATTGACTTATACACTTTAAATTACGATCTGAATGCTCTGAACGATGCGATCAGTGATAAACCCCGAGCCATAATGGCTGTAAATTTACTTGGGAATCCAAACAACTTTATTGAGATAGAAAAAATGATCAAAGGTAAAAATATTTTATTGGTTGAAGATAATTGTGAATCGATGGGAGCTTCGTTGAATGGAAAAAAGACTGGCACATTTGGACTTATGGGAACATTTTCATGTTTTTTTTCTCACCATATTTCAACAATTGAAGGTGGATTTGTAATTACTAATAATGAAGAATTATATCATATTATGCTTGCACTTCGTGCACATGGTTGGACAAGAGATTTGCCAAAATTTAACAGTTTAACAGAGAAAAAATCAAATAATCTTTTTGAAGAAAGTTTTAATTTTGTACTACCGGGCTACAATCTAAGGCCACTTGAAATATCTGGGGCTATAGGCAAAGAGCAGTTATTGAAGTTGCCTAAATTGATTAAAGGTAGACGTATAAATGGTGATTTATTTAAAAAAAAATTAAGAGATCATCCTTTGTTTATAATTCAGCAAGAAATTGGTTCATCTAGTTGGTTTGGATTCTCATTAATACTAAAGTCTAATATTAATTATTCACGTGCGGAAATTGTATCAAAATTAGAGTCCATTGGTTTTGAGTGTCGCCCAATTGTTGGGGGAAATTTTGCTAAAAATAAAGTAATGAAATATCTTGATCATTCGATACACGGAGAATTATCAAATGCTGAATATATTGATAAGAATGGCCTTTTTATTGGAAATCATCACTATGAAATATCGGATGCGATCAACTTACTGGCAACGTTTAAGTAATTTTGTATTCATATTTTTTATTTTTTCTTTGTTAATCTTTTAGATTAAGTTAAAAAAATAGGATAACAGTTTATACTTTTTTAAAGAAAATAAACTACCAATGATGAATATTAAATATACTAATATTTCTATTATTAATTTAGTAATTTCTTTAATTATTCCTTTTTTGATAATTGGATCTTTTTTACCTGACTTAATTGTCAGTTTTTCATCATTAATGTTTTTAATATATGTTTTTAGAGTCCGAAATTATTATTATCTTTATAATAAACCACTAATCATATTTTTTATTTTTTGTATAATTTGTATTTTTTGTAGTCTTCTTTCCGATGATGTTTTTCTAAGTCTTGAAAGTTCACTATTTTATTTTAGAATCGGCATTTTTAGTTCTCTAGTTTGGTTCTTAATTGACAAAGATAAGAGTATCTTAAAATATTTTTACTATATGATTATAATTTGTTTTTCATTACTTGTACTTGATGGGTTCTATCAATATTTTAATGAAAAGAATGTGTTAGGTTATCCTATACATTTTGGATATCGTATTTCCTCTTTTTTTGGGGATGAACTTGTGATGGGTTCGTATTTATCAAGGTTATTTCCACTATTATTTGCTTTGTTTTTAATTAAAAAGAAAAGTATTTTTGAAACTTATTTTATTGGTGTTTTATTTATCTTTACTGATATTTTAATTTATATCTCAGGCGAAAGAACAGCTTTTTTCTTTTTAAATTTATCAACAATTTTTATTATAGTTCTCATTAAACAGTTTAAAATATTTAGACTGTTTACTTTCATTATTGGATTAGTTTGCATATCTATTTTGAGTCTGAATACGCCAAATCTTTCTGAAAAAATGCTTTTAGAACCTGCCAGAAATATTGGAATAATTGATAACACAGAGGATCCCCTTTTTTTTACTCCAGTTTATGACAGTCATTATAAAACCGCAATAAAGATGTTTTTAGATAAGCCTTTAGCTGGACATGGTCCAAAAATGTTTAGAATAAAATGTTCAGATCCTAAATATGCAACTGGTATAAAGCCTTGTAGTACGCATCCACATAATTTTTACATTCAATTACTTGCTGAGACTGGTCTTTTAGGTTTTAGTTTTCTATTTATTCTATTATCTTATGTTATTTATTGTTCATTCAAACAATTATCTTCTATTCTTAGAAACAAAGAAAGATTTTTATCAGATTACCAAGTATGCTTACTTGCTGGAATATTAATTAGTGTTTGGCCTTTTTCTCCAAACATGAACTTTTTTGGTAATTGGCTGATAGTACTTTATTGCCTACCATTTGGTCTATATTTACAGTCAGTTTTTGTGAAAAATAGAGAATTAAATAATAATAACTAATCAATAAGCAATAAAAATCCCTTAAATAAAATTATTATTAGGAAGATGATTTATTAAAAATCTTTTTGACAATGAAACTCTTAACTTGAACGCTACTTCAAATGAAACTGAAGTTTATAGTCTGTCTGATTACATTATAATATCTGCACCTACAAATTAGGACCCAGACACTAATGCTTTTGATGTAAGTATAGTTGAATCTATAATAAAAAATATAATTCTAAGTGGAAATGATTGCCCTATAATTATTAAATCGACTATTCCTGTAGGCTTTACTGAAGCATACAGAGTAAAATTTTCAAAAAAAAATATATATTTTTCACCTAAATTTTTAAGAGAAGGAAGAGCTGTTTATGACAATACTTATCCATCTAGAATTA
>MDTG01392363.1_pt1 | contig 10563 bp, 10 predicted proteins | sample 811421 | NCBI WGS metagenome assembly MDTG01 (sample SAMN05326645, study PRJNA326480) | marine metagenome | isolation source: seawater | place: Pacific Ocean: South East | collected 2011
CCAAATATGAACAACCAAACCGTTCTCTAAAACCATACGGGTTTTAACCTCACTGAGCAGCTTGTTATCTGTGCTGTAGTTGTCATTGGAGATATCCTCAGCACCCACCTGAGTAGCAAGTGCCATAATAAAGGCCATGAGTATCGTGCGCATGAGTATCTCCTTTGCTTTATTAGGTTAACACCACAGTAGTGATTTCATATTGAGACAGGAAGGTATTCTTTGTGTAAGTTTAATTGGCGAGGCACACGTCTGCCTTGCTAACTTCTGCAGTCTTTCCAATAGCTCATCTGTAGCAACAAAGTGGATTATTTTCCCTTGGTAGATTACACGGTCAAAGTAACTCTCTCTCGTGACCTCAATAAATCCGAGCGTCAGTAGGTCATCAAAAACTGCAATCATCTGCTTGTAGGTTAGGAACGGGTTGCGGTATCTAGGGCGCTCCGATTACCAACCACTACGCTTGTTGATTTTAAAGATAGCTTCTAAGCTAGCAACTTAAGTCGTACGTGCAAGGTATTAAGGAGTGCATCAATGTTTATTGAAAGGGAATTTATTTCAGAGGGTGTAACACTACGAGGCCGTTGGTACAGTGCTCAAAATAAACTTGAAGCCCCTTGCATAATAATGTGCCATGGTACTTCTGCTACGATAACAATGTGTTTGTCTGAATATGCATCTGAATTTCAAAAGAGAGGCTTTAATGTCTTTTTATTTGACCATGCTGGCTTTGGTCGGAGTGATGGAAAGGAGCGTCAGATAATAAATCCATGGGTCCAAGCTAAGGGGATTGCTGATGCTGTTTCGTTTATGAAAACACGAGATGGTGATCACAATGGAAAAATTATCCTTTGGGGCGATAGTTTTGCCGGTATGCTTGTCCTTACAGTTGGGGCATTGGTTGAGGGATTGACAGGTATAGTTTCATTTACCGCTTCCTGTGGCTTGCAAACTTTATACTTTGAGAACCTTGAACAAGACTTCCAGAATTTCAAAGCGATATTTAATAAGGGTAATTTTGATCAACTCAAAGATTTTTCTAGAGAAGGCCCGATGGCTGTCGTTTCTGCTGATCAGGAGTCTAACCCTTCTTTGCTCACGCCAATACAAGCCTTTAAATGGTTTATAGATCAGGGTGGTCAATTTAAGAGCGGTTGGGAAAATCAAGTGACGAGGGTGATACCGCAAACGGAGGTCCCTTTTACTCCCTTGCTTACGGCTCCATTTATTAATGCGCCAGTTTTAATGATGATAGGAAAAGACGATGAGATGCCACTCATCAGTCGGGATGTGCAGTTAGAGGTTTATGACAGAATACAAAGTGATAAAGAATTTTATGAAATTGATGGGGGCCATTTCGGTGCAATATATCCTCACTCCAAATTATTTTATGAAGCTATTTCAAGGCAAAGCGCTTTTATAGACTCTATTACCCAAGATTGATTCAGGCAAAATTCTGCTCTTAGCCCAAGGCTCAAAAAATATAAAAATTGAACTATGGCTCTTCTGTGATCGCCACTCACTCTGTGAGGACCGTATGGCTTGTCGTGTTGAAGGAATCGCAGCCGGTCTCACTTTTCTGGCCTGCGGCATTTGTGATCCGGCCAAGCCCTCTGCGTTTAGCTCTCTGAGAAGTTCATCACATTATGTTTTGATGTCACGCTTTCTTGTGTAATAGTCATCAAAACTACTAATAGGAGAAAAAAAATGTTAGAAAATTTTGGAGGTTCATTGAATCTCGTAATTTGGATAGTTCTTCTTATCGGCGCAGCCTATTATAGTTATCGATGCTTGTTTCAGACTAAAGCTTTCAACGATCAGTATGGTTTTGGAGACAGTGGGATATTCATGACCCGTTTTGCAGGTACTCAAGTTGGTGCTGCTGCAGTTATATCATTAGTCTTACTGGTCAACGGCCCAGAAGGTTCTTGGGCTTTTGTGGCTTGGGGCTGGACACAATCACTATTAGCGGCTGTTTTTGGTTATCGCACTGTAAATAGTGACTGGGCTAATGTAGACGGCGTGAAGGCAACGGCTGAAGGTTATGTCGCTCCGATAGTTTTCTTGATACTAAATACCATCCTTTTGTTTAACATGGGCGATATTCTTTACGGATAACAGGAAATCTAAAAGAGGGCGCCAGAAACCTCAAAAATACTCTCAGTAGCTTGAATAAGCTTTACCACCTCTTTGGTTAGCTCAGCGATCGCTAATGATAAGTTCCATAGTTCTTAACTAACTTAGATTTAGATAGTATTAAGCTATAAGAGCTAACCCCCTCACTTCTTTGCTGTAAGTAACGGTGGGAATTGGAAGGATTACGACTCCCAGCCTGTTACTGCGTTGCATGGTTTGAGAGCCTATAGAAACTGCTGAGTGGGATCGCAGAGCTGCTAAGCCAGCGTTTGCTTCATTGCAAACTAATCTTGGTATCATATACGATGGTGGTATGGGCGCACCACAAGATAACGTTCCAGTTTACATTCGGTATAATCTTGAAACACCTGATGCGGTCGAAAAGTGAGGCGAATACTGGAGGCTGCAGCCCCTCTACCACAAGCAGTAAAAACTTGACCAACACGAAATAAGTGGAAGGAAGATGTTTAGATTGCAATGCAGTTCACAATAACTGATACAGGTCCCAATAAGATTACCATGATTAGTAACAATGAGTTTATCCCATGTTTTACCATGGGTGAGACCGAGGGTGATAGTAGCGCTGAGATTACCATCAAGGATGGGAGGTGCTTCGTTGGAAAGTTGCAGGTCGGTGAATTTTATTTGTCTGGTTATATGAACGCTATGGGCAAAAGCTTAACGGAGGACAAGTTCGAAGTAGGCGGATCTTTGCAGGGTGAGGGGCTCAGTGACACTTTAGAAATAGCAAAAAAGTTATTGATGCAATTGGGGATATTGCAATGGCTTACGTGGTGTTGCTTACTTGAATGATAATGAAGGGATACGGAGCTATATCCTTAGCAACGACCCTTTCAATACCTTCGATAAGTTAGGCACCTCTCTACAGGATCACTTCCACAAGTTAAGTGACTGATAATGCTAGATCAGAGTAGTATGAGCTACTCACACCTGTGGTTGGGCAAATGTGGGAAGCTTTGTTTTGGTTGGTGCGTTCCCAGTTCTTTGTAACAACAGCTTAAAGTTACCAAGTGATTATCCTAGGAAGTAATGATTAGGGTCTCCGTTACCGAACTCCCGTGTGTTTAGCTATAGGCATATATCGTGTACACTCCGTTGGTCCTTGCGCTAACCCTGACTTACTAGCCACCAAAGCTTATCTTTGCCTGCGTTATATTTTCGGTTGTTTGGGGCATCGTAGCCGGTAACTACCCTAAGCCAATCTGCCATCAACCTCTGTCGTTCAGTCGTCAGTTCAGTCCTTTATTTTAGAGGGGAACGCGATAAGATTTGCCATAGGGTTTGGTGTTTTATCGATTTTAGAAGCAGCAGTATCGTTTGGGTGACCTACGATAGCCAGTACAGACTTATTAGCCTTACCTTGGCGTTTGATAACTAGAACTGCTGGGTTTTCTCTCTTTCTCTCTTCAAAACCCGAGCCATCGTGGTGAAGCATTTGAAACATCGCAAAGGCTTTCTTTTTGGTCACCTCAGGCTGAGATATTTTCAACCGCTCCTCTTCACCATCAGAGGAGAACCCAAACAGGATGATGATGTCATAGAGAGCCTCTGACATCTTCATCTTACGTTCAGCCATATGGGTCTGCACCCAAGATGCCTCAACAGCGACCCACAAGGTTTTCAAGGTGGCTACGTTAGCGTCACCCTGCCAACCCAACGCGTCCTGAACTATCTTAGGTAAGCGAGGTGTAGGGATGGAAACATCCACGAGATTAACCAAGAAACACCCAGCAAACGGGCCTTCGGTAAGCACAGGTGAGACTTTGGTCATTTTTGGCCCTTTTTGAGTTCTCTAACTAGAAGGTCAGAAAATGACAACAAGCGTCAAAAACTGAAAACTAAGACCCATTCTTTTAGTAATTTTGAGCACAGGAAAACGAAAAGATTTTTGTAAATGACACCTTGCTCTAGATAGCGCATAGGCCAACGCACCCAGCGACTAGAAATCTTTCCGTCATACCTGTTTGGTACTATACAGTTGGCGTGAAAGCCAATGAACGGAATTTTTTGCTTTAGTTAATGCTCCATCGGCATCGTCAAAAACCTGGTTGCCAAAGTGACCGATACTATACCATCCGTTTGTATCCTCAGGATCACGGCGAAATTCGTCAAATCCGTAAGTTCCATTAGTACGCTGGAAAATATCAACGCAGATGTGTTCGCCATCTAGGTTTATTGACTGCATGACCCTGTACTTATGTGCCAATGGAAGCACTCCATAAAATCAGTTTGAAGCTATCCTGCCAAAGCAGACTGAGCAATCAAGTGTGTTGATAGGCATTTTATTCTAAATTATCTTTGCTTAATGAGAGTACCAAGCTTCATCAAATAACAAATATAAATCAATTTTTTTACACCTTTATCAGAATTTTCATTCCCTTTTAATTGGCGGTAGCCTGGGATTCTGAAATGTGCAAGCAGGCGTGCGGTGAAGTTAACTCGTACCTTGCATACACCTATAGTTTCATCCAACTTAGCCCGGCCTCAATATCCACCCAAAAGCTTAGCTCCCAAGATTAGCTTTTGAAAAAGCATTTCACTGTCAGGCCATAAACTCACTCCTGCGCGGGTGCAGATTGGGGTAAAAATTGTAATTTTGATGAAGGGAAATCATTGACCTCTTTAGAGAAATATAGTCTCATTTTGAAATATCATCAGGATAAAGGAGTATCAAATGGCGGAGAAATTCTATGTGAATACTGTCGGAGCTGTGTCTGCTGCTAAATTATCAGAAGCTGTTTCAATTGGGGGGCAGCTGGCGGAGGAATCAAAAGCGGCAGGGGCAGAGCGTGCAAGCGTTGGAACTATAATGACGGGGAATAATGCTGGTAGCGTCGTCTTTCAGCAATTCTTTAATTCTTTGGATGACTTTGCAAATGTAATGGACGCTTTTGGCACTTCTGATACTTACAAAAAGATCATGGAGACCGGTTTAAAAGTTACCATGCGGAATGTTGCAAAATTTTGTGACGTTCCCTTTTCTGCTCCAGAAAGCCCCAAAAGGAAGTATGTTATTCTTACACGAGGTACCTCGCATATTCCTCAACCAGATTTAATGAGTTTGATGGCAGAGGCTTCACCGATATTTGCTGAAACTGGTGCGCAGACTTTTAGGTTTGCAAGAATAATGACAGGCAGCAATGCTGGTGATTTTTTGTTAGGTGTGACCTACCCATCAATGTCAGAAATTGAATCAACTTATGACGCAATTGGAACGAGCCCTGTTGCAGCCCGAATATACGGCGCACTTGATGTGAATTTACGAACCATTATTAAAATACAAAGCTCAAAGATGTAAAACCACCATGAGCCAGAAAAAATTTGTTCTGGAACTGAACTATAATTTTGCAAAGTAGCCGCTAAAGTAACTCTTCGGCTGCTACTTATTCATTGCATCTTCGTATACAGTAAGCTCAAAAGTTACCTTGAACCATAGCCCTGTCCTTTAAACGAAGTTGTCTAATGACCTACGTGGCTTGTAATAAAAGTGCATGGACAATCATTAAATTGATGTTTCGATGGTCATCAGTTTTCCGTAAGAAAGCCAATCAATGAAAATTTAGAATAATGGGTTATTGCGGTGATCGAGGCAAGGTTCGGCAAATTACTAGGCTATGTGTTTACACAATCGTAGAGATCCGGAAGAGTGGATGGACGTCCGCTTTCGGCAAAGTGGATGTCACCAAACTTGAGATGGCCCGTAAATTTTTGATAAAATTATCTAAGCTGGGACATCCCTCCCGTAGGCAATTGCTTCCATTGCGATGTAAGACGTCACCGTCTCAAGCTCGGTTTGGCTTATGATCCTTTGATAGATTTGATCAAAATCGTTCATATCACGTGCAACTATTTTTATCATGTAATCGTAGTCTCCTGCGATCCGAAAGAAATCTATGACGTTGTCGATGGCCAGGACAGACTTTCGAAACTTATCTAGCCACTCTGCGGAGTGATGGCGGGTACGCACCATCGCAAACACCGTTAGGTCCAGCCCTACTGCCTGCATATCCAAGCGCACAGTCTGCTTTTGAATGATTTTCTGCTCGCGCAAACGGGCAAGGCGACGCCAACAGGAGTTTTGCGACAACCCAACTTTATCTGCGAGCTCTCGTTGGGAAAGCGATGCATCCTTCTGTAAGGCGCGCAAAATGGCTTTATCAAGGTTATCAAGCTTTTGTGTGGTCATTTGATAGCAAAATTGTAAAAAATTAAGATTATTTTGTGAAGTTTTATCACATTTATTGTGGCAAACAACCTCAACAGTAAGATTTGAGGGTGCAATGACTACGACCTTGCCAAAACCTGATCAGTTTGAACGCTTCCGACAGTTTTTGGCGACGCCTGACTTGATCAAGACCCTGCGCAGCGGTCTCATAGGGGAGAATGTACAGGTTCCAGGCCTGAATGGCTCCAATCCGATGATCTATGCAGACTATGTCGCTTCTGGCCGTGCGCTTGCGCAAGTTGAAGATTGGGTCACCAATGATATACTTCCCTATTATGCAAACAGCCACACAGAGGCGTCCTTTTGCGGTCAGATGATGACTCGCCTTCGCCGTCAGGCACGACAGATCATTCTGGAAAACTGTGGGGCAGACGCGCGCTACGATGTCATCTTCACTGGATCAGGCGCGACCGCAGGCATTAACCGACTGGTGGGTTTGCTGGGCGTGTCCGCAGCAAGCGGGAGCGCGAAGCGTCCTGTTGTTTTCATTGGACCTTATGAGCATCATTCCAACATTCTTCCGTGGCGTGAAAGTGGCGCAGAGATCATCGAAATTCCTGAAGCCGTAGGTGGTGGGCCTGATCAAGAGGTTCTGCAAGAGGGGCTAAAGGCCCACGTGGGGCGTCTGATGGTTGGTGCTTTTTCTGCAATGTCCAATGTTACCGGCATTGTAACGGATGTGAAACAAGTGACCCGCATCCTGAAGTCTAAAGGCGCATTGAGCGTCTGGGATTATGCCGGTGGTGCGCCATATCTGCCGATAGAGATGGGTCAGGGCACGGATGCAGAAATCGACGCCATCGTCGTCTCGCCGCATAAGTTCATCGGTGGACCTGGGGCGTCTGGGGTTTTGATGTTGCGCCGTGGAGCGGTTGCAAAGGACACACCCACCTCGCCGGGTGGTGGCACAGTAAGCTTTGTGTCACCATGGTCGCATGACTATTCGTCAGACGTCGTCGCACGGGAAGAAGCGGGCACGCCCAACGTCGTAGGCGATTTGCGGGCCGCTTTGTGCTTCATGATCAAGGGGGCAATTAGTCCTAACTACATGGCTAGTCGGCTGGAAGAGTTGCGAGTGCGCGCTTGCGCCGGATGGGCAGGCACGCCCGGGCTGACCCTGTTGGGCCAGGATACTGCGCACCACCGTATCCCAATCTTTTCGTTTCTTATTACGGACCCAAGTGGGAAGCGCGTTCACCACCAGCTTGTAACACGTATGCTGTCTGATCTGCATGGAGTTCAGGCCCGCGGCGGCTGTGCATGCGCCGGGCCTTATGGGCATCAGCTTCTCGGCATTGACCAAAGTCAATCGGAACGCTTTAGACAGGCGATTGCAGCGGGGCATGAGGTGGACAAACCGGGGTGGACCCGACTTGGGTTCTCCGTTTTGATGTCCAATGCAAAGGCTGATAAAATAATTCAGGCCGTGGATGGGATCGCCCGGGACCCCTTTCCTAGTTCGGCCCATTACAATGTTAATGAGAAAACTGCGCGATTTGCGCTTACTGATACCTAACAAACAACTAGAAGATTGCGGAATAGATTTTTCAAAAGTATTTTAGTTTAATAGTAATGAAAAATTTAACCATTTCTGAGTCTAGCTATTGGGAAATAGTGCCATGCGTTTTGATCTAATCGCGAATTTCAGTCCTGGGGAAACCATCCCGTGGACGCGAACACTTGAGATGATCCTCGAGCAATGTTCTCTGGCTGAGGACGCTGGTTTTACCACCGCGTGGTTTACTGAACATCACTTTGCCCACAATGGTTATATGAACGCGCCACCCAATCCCGTGCAGATGTGCACCCATGTCGCGGCTCACTGTAAAAAGCTGCGGGTTGGCACGGCACCGATCATCTTGCCCGACTGGCATCCATTGCGTGTGGCTGAGGATGTGGCAATGTTGGATAACATGACCCTTGGGCGTGTAGATTTTGGCGTGGCTAAGGGTATCAACGAACGTTCTACTATCCAGTTCAACCCTGACGCAGACCGTCGCGACAACGGCAAGGTCATGCGGCTTTATCAAGAAAGCCTTGATGTTATACTGAAGGCATGGACCAACGATGTATTCACCCACAAGGGCGAGTTCTATGAATTCCCAGTACCGGGCTGGAAGGAAACCAATCGTTTCTTTGAGCCGTTTGATTCACGTTATCATGACGAAGACGGCAGCTATAAAGCGATTTATGTCCATCCGCGACCCTATCAGAATGGGCACCCGCCTGTTTGGTTGATGTCCAATGCGCCACCAACATTCAAACTCGCTGGAAACAAGGGCTGGGGCGTGATCTCTATGGCGGCTGGCGTCAAACGCACGCGCGCCTGTTGGGAACCGTATCGGGATGCACTGGCGGCAAGTACAGGCCGCGAAGTGGCTTTGGGCGAGGGCGTCGGTGTCTGCACTGCCTTCTATGTTGGCGAAAGCATGGAGGAGGCAGTCAACACCATCCGACCCTCAATCAACGCCTATTACGAATTCCTTGGTGGGTCGCGCCCGGCGGGAGAGTGGACCAAGCGCGGATACCTCGACATCGATGAGGAAATGACGCAAGAGGATGAAGACAGCGACTGGTTTGATTTCCTCAACAAGCGGGGGATCATTATGGTGGGTGGCGCTGAATTTGTGGCTGACCGGATCGCGGAACGACAAGAAACCACAGGTCTTGATCATTTGATGTTGATGCAGCAGTACACCGGCGTCCCATATGAGAAGATCCTCGCAAGCTGGCATCGGCTTTTCGAACATATCGTGCCGCGTTTTGGCACACAGTCAATTGCGCAAAAACGGGGGCTGGTTGATGCTTGAAATTTGGGGGAGACCCTATTCGTCCAATGTGATCCCTGTGATCTGGGCCGCGAATGAACTGGGATTAGAATATACGCTGCAACTGGCTGGTGGCAGCTTTGGCAAGCTGGACACACCGGAATACGCAGTGATCAATCCCAACCGCATGATTCCTGCGATCAGGGATGGCGATTTTGCGTTGTGGGAAAGTCTCGCTATCGTGCGTTATCTATGTGACCGTTACGGTGCGGGGCGCCTGAGCCCGGCAGATCCGCAAACCCGTGCTGTTGCGGATCAGTGGATGGAATGGTCAGCCAGCAAAGCGTTTATGCCCGTCATATATATGTTCTTTGCAACAGTCCGCACGCAACCCGGTGACCGCGACCCCATGAAAATAGCAGGCCTGCGAGACGAAGCGCATGCCGCCCTAAGCATCTTGGACAAGCATCTAACCGAACGTGATTACGTCTGTGGTGATACTTTTACGATGGCCGACATCCCGCTGGGTTGTATCGCCTATCGTTATTTCAATGTTGATGTGGAGCGCCCCACATTGCCGCATGTCCAGGCATGGTATCAACGTCTGACAGAGCGACCGGCCTACCGCGATCACGTGATGCGCCATTTTGGAACGAACCCCGACGAATGGGCGGCCCTTGAAAAAGCCTGCGCATCCGAGGGGGTCGTCTGATGGACCCCAAAGATTATCGCTGCGCGCTCGTATCGAAGCCGAAGATCACGAAACCCTGCTGGGATTGGTGGAAAATTATACCCATCAGCCTGGCGCCCCACTTGTCTATTGTTGCGGCACTTTCTTTGCTGCACCCCAGCCGGAGGTACCTGCATGACTGATCCCCTTTCTTTTCATCACGGGCATGACCCTAACTGGTTTGACGCGCAGTATAACCTCCGCGCAGGTCGACCCGATTACGAGGAAACCGTGATCCCCGACTGGATCGCGGCCAGTCAGGTGGCACGTGATACACTCGATTGCGTTTTGGATGTGCGTTATGCGGTTGGCGAAAAGCAATCGCTGGATGTGTTCCGGTGCGGGGATGCAACTGCGCCGACCTTAATTTGGATCCATGGTGGGTATTGGCAGCGTGGCGATAAATCAGTCTATAGTTTCTTGGCGACTGCATTTGTAAAAGCGGGAGCGAATGTTGTGGTCGTGGGCTATGATCTATGCCCGAGCGTCACGATGACGCGCATCTCTGAGGAACTTCGCGAGGCACTGACATACATCTGGCACGAAGCACCAAAGTTGGGCATCAACCGTGACCGGATCACGGTTATGGGCCATTCCGCCGGAGGGCATCTGACCCAGATGATGATGGCCACCGACTGGTTCGCTCGCGATGCTGGCTTGCCAGCTGATCTCATAAAATCGGG
>MDTG01429885.1_pt1 | contig 10563 bp, 11 predicted proteins | sample 811421 | NCBI WGS metagenome assembly MDTG01 (sample SAMN05326645, study PRJNA326480) | marine metagenome | isolation source: seawater | place: Pacific Ocean: South East | collected 2011
AAAAATAAGAAATACTTTTAGATTTATACTTGGAAATTTAAAAGATAAATTTGAAAAACAAGAATTTGAAAAAATAAAAATTAATGAATTTGATGAATTAGAACAATTTATTTTACACAAATTATTTATTATAAATAAAAGTGTTGAGGTTAATCTTAAAAATTACAATTTTCATAAATTATATAAAGAATTATTGAATTTTTGTACGCTAGATCTCTCGTCATTTTATTTTGATATACGAAAAGATACACTTTATTGCGATAGTTTAAATTCAAAAAAAAGAAAAAACTGTGTTCAAGTTTTAAATATAATTTTTGAAAGTCTTTTAAAGTGGTTTGCTCCTATTTTAGTTTTTACAACTGAAGAAATTTATAACTTAATAAATCAAAATGATGAAAGTATTCATGAGAATACTTTTGTTAAAATCCCAAAAAACTGGCAAAATGATAATTTAGAAAAAAAATGGTCAAAACTATTTAAAATCAAGCAAGTTGCAAACATAGCAATTGAAGAAAAAAGGTCTAATAAAGAAATTGGATCAAGTTTAGAAGCAGAAATAAAACTTATTGTTGATGATGAAAATTTTAAACTTTTAGATGGAATTGATTTAGCGGAATATTTTATAACATCTAAGGCTGAAAAATTTAAAACTAAAAATAAAGAAGGGTTGAAAATAGAAGTTAATAAGATAAGTGGAGATAAATGCCCAAGATGTTGGAAGATTTTAGATAGTAAGTGCGTGAGATGTGAAGAAGCCGTTAATTAAAATATTATGATTTTGATTAAAAAATTTAGTGAAATAAATTATAAAATTTTTCAAAGAAAAAATTTTCTACCCTTATTTTTGATAATTTTCACTTTCTCATTAGACAGATTTTCAAAAATTAAAATTTTAGAAAAATTTAGTGAAAATATTTATTATGTAAATGATTATGTAAATTTTAATTTAATTTGGAACACAGGAATTGGTTTTGGTCTTTTTAGTTCAAGCAATCTGACCTTTTATAATCTAATAACTGTAGTGATTGGTTTTGTAATTATAATTTTATTATATTTATCAATAAGTTCAAAAATGTTAGACAAAATATCTTTTTCACTAATTATAGGAGGTGCTTTAGGTAATTTTTACGATCGAATATCCTATAAAGCTGTGCCTGATTTTATCGATTTACACTATAAAAATTTTCATTGGTTTACATTTAATTGTGCAGATATATTTATTAGTATAGGAATTATTTTCTTTTTATTAGGAGATATATATAAAAAAAATGTTTAAAATTAAAAATTTTCTTAAGTTATTATTACCTCTCTTTTTGTGGAGCTGCACATCTTTATCAGAAGTCGGTAAGACTATGCGTAATGAAAAAACAAATTCTACTGATGAATTCTTGGTTAAAAAAAAAGCCCCATTAACATTACCACCAGATTTTTCTGAAATTCCTGAACCAGGAGCACTTGAAAAAAAAGCAAAAGATGAAAAAGAAAAAAATGAAATTGAGAGAGCTTTTAAAATTGATAAAACGAAGTCAAATAAAAAACCAAGAAGTGGTTCGATTGAGGACTCAATCTTAAGAAGAATTGGTAAGTGAAAAAAAATTCAGTATCACATAAAAATTTTTTAATTGAAGATTATTCCAAACAACGATCCTTGAAAAAATCTTTCGATAAAATCATTAATGAGATAGACGAAAAATGTGACTATTCAAAAAATACTTATCATGTGCTTAGTAAGAAATTTGTTTTTAATTTCAAAATAAATGATTTGAAAAAATTTAAAAAATTTAAAAATATTGCAATAGTAGGAATGGGGGGTTCAATTCTAGGAGCCAATGCTGTTTATGAATTTTTAAAGCATAAGATAAAAAAAAAAATTATCTTTTTTGATAATTTAGATAAAGATAAATTAAATAAATTTAAAAAAGAAAATAATACTAAAAAATGCCTTTTTATAATTATTTCGAAATCTGGAAATACAATCGAAACAATTTCGAATTTAACCGAACTTAATATTGTTAGATTAAATGCCAAAAATATTATTATTATCACAGAGAAAAAAAATAATATTTTAAATTATATTGCCAAAAAATATAATCTTTTCTTTATAGAACATAAAAATTACTTAGGAGGTAGATATTCGGTCTTATCAGAAGTTGGGATAATCCCATCTTACTTCATGGAAATCGATATATTTGAATTACGAAGTAATTTGAAAAAATATTTTAAGGCAAAAGAAAAATTATTTTTAAAACAAAGTTCCATTGCTCTGTGTGAAATTTTAAATAAAAGAAAATATAGAAACTTGGTTTTTTTGAACTATTCACCAAAGTTGGAAAAGTTTTTGTATTGGTGCCAACAACTAATTGCTGAAAGTCTTGGAAAAAAAAGAAAAGGATTATTGCCTACTATTTCAAATGCACCAAAAGATCATCATAGCTTATTACAACTTTATTTTGACGGCCCAAAAGATAAAATTTTTTATATTTTTTCTGATAAAGAAAGTTATGAAAAAAAGTTCAAAATTAAAAAAAAAATTAACAAATTTAATCTTTTAGAGAACAATAATATTAATCAAATTAAAAATGCACAAAAAAATGCTTTTAAAAAGATACTGATTAAAAACAAAATTCCATTTAGAGAGTTCAACATTAACTCTACCGACGAAAAAACACTAGGAGAGCTATTTTCTTATTTCATATTAGAAACAGCAATTGTCGGAACACTTGCCAAAATTAATCCTTTTGACCAACCAGCAGTCGAGGAAGTAAAAGTTTTTACAAAAAAAATATTACGTTTAAAAACTGGCAAATAAGATTTTTGATCTACCGTAACTTTTTGTTAAAAAAACATTTAAAATATTTTTAAGATTATCTTGTGTTTCTTTTTCTCTATGAATAACGACCAAATTTTTCTTTTTAAATATTTTTTTATCTTTAATAATTTTTACTGTTTCTATAAAACTTTTATCTGCAAACGGAGGGTCTAAAAATAAAATATCAAATTTTTCTAATTTTCTATTTAGAAGCACTGTATTTATATCTGATTTAAATATTTCAATATTATTTCCAACAGAAAGATTATGAATATTTTTTTTTAAAATATCGAAAGCTTCTCTATTTTTTTCAATAAATGTTACTTTCTTAGCACCTCTTGATAATGCCTCCAATCCGAAAGATCCAATACCAGAATACAAATCTAAAATCTTTGAATCATCCAATACAACGCTGGTTATCTTTGAGTGAGTAATTATATTAAAAATATTTTCTTTGATGGAGTCTTTTAAGGGTCTAGTATTTGATGATTTAAGAAACATGATAGACCTACCTTTGAATTTTCCTGCAATTATTCTCATTTTCGTATTACACGCCAAGCAATATCTCGACGGTAAAATCCATTTTTCCAATTAATTGCTTTAATAATTTTTATTATGTTTGATCTTAATTTTTTGAAATTTTTTCCAATTCCAGATATATTTAATACGCGTCCACCATTAGAAACTACATTATAATTTATGATCTTAGTACCTGCATGAAAAATAAAAAAATTTTTCTTTAATTTTATCTTATTTAAATTTTCAATTACTTCATTCTTTTTATATTTTGATGGATAGCCTTTTGAGCATAGAACAATCGTCATGCTTTTTTCTTTTTTCCATTTTATCCTAATTTTATTTAAATTATTTTTAATTGTATGATTTATGATTTCTAATAAATCAGTTTTTAATCTTGGAAGTATTACTTGACACTCAGGATCTCCCATCCTTACGTTAAACTCTATTAAATATGGCTCATTATTTTTTATCATTAGGCCAACATATAAAAAACCAGAATAAGGTTTACCTTTTCTTCTTAAAGCCAACAAAGTTGGCTTTACTATTTTATTAATAATTTTTTTTTCTAATATTTTATTCACTATTGGTGCTGGAGAATAAGCACCCATTCCACCAGTATTAGGTCCTTTATCTTTTTCTCTTACTTTTTTATGATCTTGTGCTGTTCCAAAAAATTTATAATTTTTTTTATCCACAACTAAGAAGTAGCTGACTTCTTCACCTTGTAAAAATTTTTCTAAGACTAATTTATTTGAACTTTTGAATTTTCCTTTAAAAATTTCTTCTGAAATTTTAAAAATTTGCTTTTTACTCTTACAGATTGAAACACCTTTTCCTGCCGCTAAACCATCAGCTTTTACAACTATGGGTAAAGAATTTTTTTCAACAAATTTGATTACATCATTTTTATTTTTACAAATCTTGTAATCTGCCGTTGGTATATTATTTTTTTTACAAAGTTGTTTCATGAAAGCTTTAGATCCTTCTAATTTTGATGCATATTTACTAGGACCAAAAACATTAATATTTTTCTTTGTAAGATAATCAGCTAATCCTCTTACAAGAGGTTCTTCAGGACCTACTATCACTAAGTGAACTTTTTTTGATATAAAAAACTTATGTAATTTAGAAAAATTTTCTAAATCTAGATCAACATTTTGTGCGATTTTCGAAGTCCCTGCATTACCAGGAATACAGTAAATTTTACTAACCTTTTTTGACAAAAAGATTTTCTCACAAATTACATGTTCCCTTCCACCACTTCCAATTAATGCTATATTCATATTAAAAGACTAATATTGTATAATTTATAGATGGATAAAAAAAAAGCTAAACTTCTTTTTAAACCAAATCACTTTGAAGTTGTGGAGGAAGGTGATTTCGTTTTATGTGCTATTTCTGGAAAAGAAATCAAATTAGAAAAATTAAATTATTGGAACGTAGATCTTCAAGAGGCATATTTTTCACCGATTGAGGCCAACAAGAGATATACGCAGTTAAAAAAAAAATCATAGCTTCCACCTATTATGGGTCCAAATCCATTGACCAGGGTTATTTTTTAACATGGTTTCGAGATGACTATTCAAATTTTTAGTTAATTCAAATTTATCTTTAAATCTTTTAACATCAATAGCAGTATGAAAAATTAATTCAAAGTTATTATTCTCATGTCTTTTGATGGAAACAGGAATTATACTTAAATTAAATTTAAGGGCTAATTGAGCAGGTAAAGTAGTCGTTAAACATGGTTTATTAAATAAGTCTATAACCTCACCCTCGCTAACTCTTTGATCAATCATTAATGCAATATTGTATCCTTTATTAATGAAGTTTATCGCATTTCTAACACCTGCTCTACCTTTTTTAATTTGATGCTCACAAACGTATTTTTTTCTTAAAAACTCCATAAACGGATTTAAAAAATAATTATTTAAAGGTCTATATATTGTAGCTAATTTCATATTTTGTTTTGTTATTTCCATAGACATAAGTTCAAAATTTGCGAAATGACCTGAAATAAAAATTACAGGCTTATTATTTTTTTTAATTTCTTCTAAAATATTTTTATTAATTAATTTGACATACTTAGTACCTTTTCTGAATTTATTTAAAAAAATATACTCAATGAAAGTTTTTCCATAGTTTGACCACATCTGAGATATAATTTCATTCTTTTCCAAATTACTTAAATTTTCATTAAACTTATTCAAATTTTCATTGATAATTTTATTAGATCTAAAATTTGGGCCGAAAAATTGGAATAATTTTGAAAAAAAAAGTTGACTTATTCTTAGGCCAATAATTTTACCAAAAATAAAAAGAATATAAACAATTAATGATTGTAATAGATATTTTAAAGTTTTAATCATAAATTTTTTTAATTAATGATATAAGTTTATTTTTTTTTAAAATCTCTAAATTAATAACACAAGGGGTTATTCCTGAAAGTTCTAAATTTTTTATCCTTAAAAAATCTTTTTCAGTTGTTACCACTGTATAATTTTTAGATTTTGCTTGATCAATTATATCTAAAATTTCTTTTTTTTTAAAATCATAATGATCTGGAAAAGAAATTGATCTTTTAATGTTTAATTCATTTTCAACGAGAAAATCAAAAAAATTTTCTGGATTTCCAATTCCTGCAAACGCAAGAATATTTTTATTCTTAAAATTTTCTCTATTGATTAATTTATATTTAAAGTAAAATATCTGTATTTGAGAATTAATGTTTTTTAATATTGATTCAAAATTTGTATTTTTATCTCCATTGATCATTGCAATTTGCGCATTCTTTATTGAACTTAAATTTTCTCTTAATGGCCCGGAGGGAAAAACATATCCATTCCCGACTAATTGTTTGTTATGAAAACACAGTATATTTAGGTCCTTTTTAATTTTATAATCTTGAAATCCATCATCAAGAATGGCTAAGTCAAATTCCTCTTCAGCTAACATTATTGAACTTGCTCTATCCTTTTTAGATATTAAAGAGACTCCACTTTTTTTAATCAACAGATGTTCATCTTTGTGATCTTTATAAAACTTTTTTATAATTACTGGTTTTTTTCCTAAAGACTTGAACTCGTTGGCTAGAGTTATAGAAAGAGGCGTTTTTCCTGTCCCACCGATATAAATATTTCCTACACATAAAATTGGGATTTTAAACTTTCTGGCTACACAAATTTTTTTTTTTAGAAAAATAAATATTTGTACCAAAAAAGAAATAGGCAATAAAATTATAGAGATAAAATTATACGGATTATTCCAAAAAAAAGGTTTAGAGACTCTCATAATTAAGAAAATAATTTATCTTTTTAAAGGTTTTTTGTAATATTGTTTCTCCAATTCTATCAAACAACTCTTTAGATTGGTTTAAATTCTTTTTATTAGATTTAAAATCTTCAATCAAACTATATGCCAAATCATCTACTGTGAAAATTTCTTTACTTATATTTTTATCTTTAAGAAATTTATATATATCGGCAAAATTAGATACATACGGACCATGATAAATTTTGCACCCCATTTGTGCAGGTAAAATTGGATTTTGACCTCCATCTTTGTTTAATCTTTTTAATAAAGATTTTCCTACAAAAACACTTTTAGCATTTTTTAAGTACTCTGGCAAAACACCAAAAGAATTTACAATTACTATCTCATTATTATCTAAAATTTTATCGTCTTTATTTATAATTTGAGGCTTTAATTTATTATTTATACATAATTTTTTTATTTGCTCTGATCTCTCTATGTGTCTGGGTATAATTATAGTTAAAATATTTTTAACTTTTTCTTTTATCTTTATATGGGTTTTTATAACAAATTTTTCCTCATCATCGTGAGTACTAGCAGCACACCAAAAATTTTTAGAAGACAAAATATTATCATTTTGATTTTTTATTTCATCAATATTTATTTTATTTAAGAATTTTATGTTACCTAAGTGATATATATTTTTCCCTCCTAATTTTCTAAAGTAATCTATTGACTCTTGATTTGATGTCAAAATCTGATCAAATTTATTAAAAATTTTGTTAGCTAGGTTTGAGAAAATTTTCCATCTTTTGAATGATTTTTTAGTTATCCTCCCATTAATTATTGAGATAAGAACGCCCTTATCCTTTAAGTTTAATATTAAGTTAGGCCAAATTTCTGAGTCTACAAAAAATACTGCGTAAGGTTGCCATGTTGATATAAATCTTTTAATTAAAAAATTTATATCTAAAGGTAAATATCTATGTACCATATTGTCTTTAAATTTAAATTCTTCTTCTAAGAATTTTCCAGACGAAAAGGTTATTGTTGTAACTAAAAAATTAAATTTATTTGCTTTACTATTAAGATGATTGATAATTGGAATAATACTTTGAACCTCACCAATGCTGGCTGCATGAAACCAAATTAATTTTTTTTCATTTCCAAATTTTTTTATAAAGGACGATGAGAATATCTTTTCCTTATATCTAAATTTATCTTCTTTATTAATTATTCTTCTTAAAAAAATTATTAATATTAATAAAGGATATAAAAGATTAGATATTAGACGATAAGTGTAAATCATCTCATTTGTTTTTCGTAAAGTGACTTATACTCATTGCTATTTTTGATTAAAAATTGGTGGTTTCCTGTGTCAATTATTTTACCCTCTTTTAATACAAAAATTTTATCTGCTTTATGTATTGTTGAAAGTCTATGCGCAATCACTAAAGTTGTTTTATTTTTTGTCAGATTAAGTATCGCATTTTGAACAATTTCCTCTGAGTCAGCGTCTAATGAAGAAGTTGCTTCATCTAGTAAAATAATTGGTGACTCTTTTAGAATTGCCCTAGCTATTGATATTCTTTGTTTTTGACCACCAGATAATCTAGTTCCATTCTCCCCAATTATGGTATCGAACTTTAAAGGTAATTTTTCAATAAATTCATCAGCTGCTGCAAACTTACATGCCTCCAAAATTTCTTTATCAGTCGCATTAGGTTTTGCATATGCTATATTTTTTTTAATTGTATCATCAAATAAAATGATATCTTGACTAACTAAAGATATATACTTTCTTAAAGAATTTAAATTTATTTTGGAAATATTTTGATTGTCAATTTTGATAGATCCTTGTTGAGGGTCATAAAACCTTGGCAATAAATTTAAAATTGTACTTTTTCCGGCTCCACTATGACCTACAAGTGCTGCCATCGATCCTCCATCAATTTTTAAATTTATATTATTTATAGCTTTGTCATTGTTCGTTGCATATCTAAAACTAACATCCTCAAAATTAATTTCACTTTTTTCAATTTTAAGATCGGGAAATTCTTTTTTATTAATAATTTTTATTGGCGCATTGATAATTTTAGCTACTCTATTAAAAGCTACACCACCCTCATAAGCAATCATATTTATTGTAGCTAGAGATCTTATTGGCTGATAAGCCAACATCATTGCAGCTAGAAAAGAAAAAAAACTATTGACCGTTAATTCTCCTGCAGAAATTAAATTTCCAGAGTAAAAAATAAAACCTGCTATCATAATACCTGTTAGTGACTCCATGATAGGAGTTGCTCTTATCTGCACGCTCTGAATTTTTACATTTTTTTCAATTAATTCATCTATTAAATTATTGGCTTTTAAAGCTTCTTCGTTCTCTTTTTGATAAATTCTAATTATTTTTGAGCCTTGAAATATTTCAGATAAAAAAGTGGTTAACCTTCCAGAAACTTCCCCCGCCTGGTTTGCCACTTTACCAACTCTCTTACCTAATCTTTTAGCCAAACCACCTGCAAGTGGCATCATCATAATTGCAAAAAGAGCTAATTTCCAATTTTGATAAAACATTAGTGAAACCAAAGCTACTAAAGAAAAACTATCTTTCATCAAGTTAAGGACACCTGTGCTTACTAAATTTTGTACTCTAACAGTATCAAACATTACATTAGATATATATTTTCCTGAATGTCTTCCTTCTAAAGTTTGAATATCTGAATTTAAAATATTATATGCAACTTTTTTTTTAAGCTCTCCCGAAACTTCTTCACCTACTCTAATAATATTAATTCTGGCAAAATATAATGAAACTCCTTTTGCGGTGAAGGCAACAATAATAGCTATAGGAATTAACCAGGCTAAAGTTTTATCTTGTTCAAGAAAAATTTTTTTTACAGCTGGGTCTAATAACCAGGCAATACCCGATGTGCTGCCGGCTACTATTATTGAGAGAATAAGTGCAAATAAAATACGTTTGATATGTTTTCTAACATATTCTTTATATAAATTTTTAAGTATTATCTTGAGTTCTTTAAATTCCATTATATTAGATAGTTAAAAAAGAAAAAAATAGTAAAAATCCAGAGTAGTTATTTAATTTAAATGAAGTCAAACAAGTTTTTGGATTATCTTTATTAAATTTAGCTATCTGGTAAAATAAACTTACAATAAATAATAAAAATAAAATCGAAAACATATTACTTCCTATTTTTTCTAAAAATAAATAAATTAATATTATTGAAGTTATTAAATAAGAAATACATACAAAAAGTTTAATATTTTTTTTAAATTTAATTGATGTCGATTTCAAACCTATTAATTCATCATCAGCTATATCTTGTGCTCCATAAATGGTGTCATAACCCAATGTCCAAAATATGGCCGAGAAATACAAAAGTATTATCTCAATAGAAATGTTGTTATACACCGAAGCCCAAGCCATAATGACTCCCCAATTAAAAGTAAGGCCCAAAAATAGTTGTGGCCAATAAGTATATCTTTTCATAAAGGGATATGAGAAAGCCAACAACATTGAACTCATACCTAGAAATATTGTTAATAAGTTGAATTGTATTAAGATTACAAAAGCTAAGAGACAAAGGATTATTACACAAAAAAAAGAGTTTTTGACTGAAATCTTTCCAGAGGCTATTGGTCGGTTTTTTGTTCTTTGAACTTTTTTATCAAAATCTTTATCAACAATATCATTTACAATACACCCTGCGCTTCTCATCAGAATAGAGCCGAAAAAAAATAATATAAGATGGTATAAAAATAATGTAAGATTTTGATTCATTGAATAAGCAAAAGCTAAGCCCCAAGAGCAAGACCAAAATAAAAGCATAAAACCAATTGGCTTATTTAATCGAGTTAATTCAATGAAAATTTTTAAATGCCTCATGAAATATTACTTGTAAATATCAAACACTAACTTCATAATCAATTTGATTCGATATGGATATAGATTACACAGTAGC
>MDTG01007903.1_pt1 | contig 10562 bp, 11 predicted proteins | sample 811421 | NCBI WGS metagenome assembly MDTG01 (sample SAMN05326645, study PRJNA326480) | marine metagenome | isolation source: seawater | place: Pacific Ocean: South East | collected 2011
AACAAAAATTAAATCTTCTATAAAGAACGACTTTTATAATGTGAATATTGAAAAGATTGAAATATTAAAAGATGAAGGACTGATTAATCAAATTTCTTATATATCGTTTCAAGACCTCCTGGATTTTGATGAGAATGACTTACTTAGTGAGATAAAAATTAATAAAATTGATAAAATTTTAACAATTAGCCTTAATTAATTCTTGAAATAAAACCTAATAACTATATAAACCCCTAAAAAACAGATTAGTGTTTTTCCGGTGCCAAATATGGTTTTACCTAGCACTAATCAATGATTAACCGGAGGTTATATATGAACTTAGAAATATCTTTAGAAGAATTACTTAAAAACGGCTCCCATTTTGGTCATAATAAAAAACGATGGAACCCAAAAATGGAAAAATTTATCTATGGCGAAAAGAATGGAACTCACATTCTAGATCTGAGAAAATCATTACCATTAATAGAAAATGCTCTGAAATTTGCTTTAGAATGCTCTAAAAATAAAAAGAGATTTTTATTTGTCTCTACTAAAAAACAACATGGTGAAATCGTAGAGAATATTGCAAAGGAAACAGGTAATTATTTTGTAAATTTTAGATGGCTTGGCGGTATGATTACTAATTGGAATACTGTTAAAAATTCAATCAATACTCTTAATAATTATGAAAATATTTTGAATTCTGATGAAACGGTTTTTACTAAAAAGGAATTATCAGATATTGAAAAGAAAAAAATAAGATTAGAGAAAACTCTTGGTGGTATTGTCGAAATGAAATCGACACCTGATGTACTATTCATTATAGACACAAATAGAGAAAACATCGCTGTTTTAGAAGCAAAAAAATTAGGAATTCCAATTATAGGTATTGTTGATACAAATTGTGACCCAGATTTAATCGATTATCCAATCCCTGCAAACGATGATGGGGTTAAGTCTGTTCTATTTATTTTAGATAGTTTTAAAAAAGTTTTATCATCTGACATTAATGAAAATGCCACTGATGATGGAGAAAAAAACAATGAGTAGTATGGAATTAATAAAAACACTCAGAGAGACTACCGGAAGTGGGATGCTTGATTGCAAAAAAGCTCTGGCTGAGAACAATGACGATCTCGATGCTGCTGTAAAATGGTTAAGAGAAAAAGGTATTTTAAAAGCACAAAAAAAACAGGATAGAGAAACTAATGAGGGTGTGATTTCATTTTATAATCATGAAACTTCGTTAAATTCTTTTTCTTTGTGTAAAATTAAGTGTGAAACAGATTTTGTTGCAAAAAATGATGATTTCTTGTCATTTGCTAACCAATTAACAAAAGCTATTCATGAGTCAGATAAAATTAAATCTCACGGAAATTTTGAAGATATAAATTCAATCTCATTTAATGAAAAAGATTTAAATTCTGCTCTAACTGATCTTATTTCTAAAATCGGAGAAAATATCCAAATTATTGCATATAAGAAATACAATTCGGAGAATTCGATTTTTATCAATTACTTACATAATAAATACAATTCTTCGTGCTCGAAAATTGCATCAGTAGTAGAAATATCAACAAATGATACAAAAAAAGCTTCAGAAATTTCAGATGAATTAAAAGTAGTTGCCATGCAAGTTTCAGCAATGAAGCCAATGGGTTTAAATGAAAAGTCTATAGATCCAAAAGTTTTAGAAGATGAAAAAGATATTATTCTTAAACAAATCGAAAATACTCCTGATGATAAAAAAGAACAAATTGTTAAAGGGAAGCTTAATAAATTTATCAAAGAAAATACATTAATGGGTCAGGCTTTAATTACTGATCCAAAAAATACTGTTGCAAATTATGTATCTGATTTGTCAAAATCTAATAACTTAGAACTTAACATCATCTCAATGGATTTATATACTATTTAATATGTTTAAGAATATCATGCTAAAGATTTCCGGTGAGTCTTTAGCAGGAGATAAAGAGCAAGGATTTGACTTTGATATATTAAATGACTTATCTCAAAATATAAAAATTTTAACTGAAAAGAACATAAGTATATCTATAGTTCTTGGTGGCGGTAATTTTATTAGAGGGTCTTCTTTTTCAAACGGTGTAGTTGATAGGGTTACATCAGACTATATGGGAATGCTGGGTACTGTAATGAATTCATTAGCTCTTCAGTCAAACTTAGAGAAAATTGATGTTCCTTCTAGAGTCATGACTGCTATTAGTATAAATAGAGTGGCTGAACCTTATATTAAAAATAAAGCAACAAAACATTTAGAAAAAAAAAGAGTAGTGATATTTGCCTCAGGAACTGGTAACCCTTTTTTTTCAACTGATACTGCAGCTGTTTTAAGGGCTTCAGAAATGAAATCAGATATAATTTTAAAAGGAACTAAAGTTGATGGTATTTACGACAAAGATCCAATAACAAATGATAACGCAAAGAAAATTTCAGAGATTTCTTATTCAGACTATCTTGGTCAAGATATTAAAGTAATGGATGCTACAGCAATTAGTCTTGCTAAAGACCGGAACTTACCCATAATTATTTTTTCAATAATGAACAGCTCTAATATAATTGATATAATTGATGGTAAAGGATCTTATTCAATTATAAAATAGACCTAAATAATGTTCAATATTAAAGATTGTGACAACGAAATGAAAGCAACAACACTCGCTTTCTCAAGTGACCTTAAAAATATTAGGACAGGTAGAGTATCTCCAGATATTTTAAAAACAATTATTATAGACAGTTACGGTTCTAAAATGCCACTTACTCAGTTGGCAAATATTAATAACCTCGATAATATGACTTTATCAATTAATATTTGGGATTCATCTCTCTCTAAGACTATTGAAAAAAATTTATTAGAGTCAAATTTAGGCGCTACTCCGCAAACAGAAGGAAATACCATTTTACTTAAATTTCCAGAATTAACAGCTGAAAGACGAAAAGATATAGTAAAAATAATTAACGAAACATCTGAAAAATTTAAGGTTTCAATTAGAAATATTAGAAGAAAATATATTGATTTAGTTAAGGATTTAGAAAAAGAAAAAAGTATATCTATGGACGAAAATAAAAAATATCAAGATGATATTCAAAAATCTACAGACTCTTCAATTGCAGATATTGATAATTTGTCAAAATTAAAAGAAAACGAAATTTTAAAAGTCTAGAATTTGAAAAATTCGCTATCCCATATTGCTTTTATAATGGATGGCAATAATCGATTTTCTAAAAAAAAAAATATCTCGCAATTTGATAGCTATAAACTTGGAGCAAAAAAGTTATTAGAAATAACTGAATTTATTTTTGATAGCTATGAAACAAATTTAATTTCTACATTTGCTTTATCTGTAAACAATACAAAAAGGTCAAAAAAACTGATTTCTACTTTAATGAGGGTTTTAGAATATTTTGTTAATCAAAACAACAATGTATCTAATTATAAATTTCAAATAAATTTCAAAGGTGATTTAAACTTTTTACCGAAAAATTTATTAAAAAAAATAACTCAATTAGAAAAAAAAAATCCACAAACAAAAAAAAAGCTTCTAATTTATTTAAATTATAGCGGACAACTTGATATCTTAAATACTCATACCAAAAAATTAAAGAAATTAAATATTTTCGAATTTAAAAAATTATTAATAACAAAGGATTTCCCTGATCCAGATATTCTAATAAGAACAGGTGGTTATCAAAGAATAAGTGATTTTTTTCTTTTTCAAATTTCTTTTACTGAACTATTTTTTTTAAAAAAATTATGGCCAGAATTACAAAAATCAGACATTAAAAATATTATAAATAAATATATAAATATTGAGAGAAAATTTGGCTGCTAAAATAAAAAGGTTATTTTGGGGATTATTTCTAGTAATTATTGTATCAATATCTTACTTTTTAAGTTTAGATTTACCAATATTTATATTTTGTATCTTGGCCGTTTTATATGACATTTTTTATTCTAAATTAATAACATTAGCTGATATAAAAAAATTTTTTTTTATATTAATAGTAATACCAATCTTATTTTTTTTTATCTCTTATAGTATTCTTTTTTTATTTATAATTTTATTATTGCTTTTTTCTATATATAAAAATTTATTTTTAAAAGAAACTTTCATAATTTCCTTACTATTTTTCTTTTACAGTATTGTTTTAGTTTACTCAATCGACAGAAATTACATATACATCATAATATTATTATCTTTTTTAAACGATACTGCTGCTTATGTTTTTGGAAATTTATTTAAAGGTCCTTTAATTTTACCTCAAATAAGTCCTAAAAAGACTTGGTCTGGTACTTTTTTTTCATCATTAATATCCTTTTTTTTAATTTTCTTTATCTTTAGTTTTAATTTTTATTATTCTTTAATTTTATCATTATCATTTTTTTTAGGTGATATTTACTTTTCATATTTTAAAAGATATTTTTTATTAAAAGATTACTCTAACCTTATTCCTGGACATGGAGGAGTATTAGATAGATTAGATAGTACGTTTTTATTTACCATTCTTTTATTCATTATTTTAAATTTATAAATGCAACCAAAAATATTAATTATTGGATCAACTGGTCAATTAGGCTCTAAAATTATTAAATATTGTTCAACTAACAATATTTCAATTTCTTCTATTACTTGTTTTAAAAATGAGAAAAAAATGAAATTTCTTTCAAACAAATATAAAATTAATAACACCTTTACTTTGTCAGATGAGCTTCAATACACTTCTTTTTGCAGTCATTTAAGAAATAATAGGTTTAATATTATTTATATATTAGATTTTGGTTCTGAGTCTCTTTTTTATGTAAATATATTAATAAAAAATAACAAAAACTCTTTTATTTCTATTGCTAATAAAGAATTAATAATTGCTGGTGGTTCAAAAATGATTTCTTTAATAAAAAAATCAAAAAATATTTTTATCCCTCTTGACTCAGAACACTTTTCTCTACTTAATTCTAATATTTCAAACTCAAATATACAAAAAATTTACATTACAGCCTCTGGCGGTCCATTTTTTTTTAAAAAAAAAATAAATCTTAATAATGTTACTACTGAACAAGTACTTAAACATCCAAAATGGAAAATGGGAATTAATAACTCTATAGATTCATCAAACTTTATTAATAAACTTTTAGAGTTATATGAATTATCATCAATATTTGAGATAAATATGGATAAAATTGATTTTCTAGTATCTAAAGAAGCTTATGTTCATAGTATAATTATTTACAAAAGTGGTCTTGTATCATTAAATTGTTTTAACAATGACATGTTAATTCCTTTGATATATCCATTATCTTGTTTTTTTAACCTTAATTATAAATCTCCTCCTAAATTTCTTAATACTAAGAATTTTAAATTACATAATTTCGACGATAAGAGATTTAAAATATATCAAAAAATTTCATTTCTAAAAAAACTTGACCATCATAATCAGATTAAATTTATGATATTAAATAATATAGCCCAAAAAAAATATTTAAATAATGAAATCAATTATCAAGATATCATTATTTTTATTTATAAAAACTTAAAAATATATAAAAAAAAATATAAATTGAACAATTTTAGTGATATTACAAATTATATTAAAAATCTAAAAACTTATTATGAAAAAATCTAGAGTTCTTTTTTTCTTATTTATAATATTTTTACCAAATTTCTTATTTTCTTCCAATTTATCTATCAAAGGTTTAAATAAACTCACTATAGAAGATATTCAAAGTATTACATCAGTTGATATTAATAAAAGAAACCTTTCTCTTGATGAGGTAAATCTAATTATTAATGAATTATACAATTCTGACATGATAATTGATGTCAGAAAAATAATTAAAGATAGCGAGATCATTCTTGAAATAATTGAAAATAATTTAATTGAAAATATTTATATAAATGGAAATATCCATATCAAAGATATTGATATAATTAATAACTTATTCTCAAAAAAAAGTACATTTATCAAATCATCAAATATTGAAAAAGATATTAATATTATTGAGTCTTTATATTCATCAATAGGTTTTGATAATTCTTTTGTAAATGTAAAGACTGAAAAGTTTTCTTCAAATAGAATTAATTTAATATATCAAGTAAATGAGGGAAAAAAATCTGAACTCAACAAAATAAATTTTTTAGGCAATAAAACTTTTACAGATAGATTACTAAGCTCTTTAATTACTTCAAAAGTTAATAATTTTTATAATATTTTTTCTACTGGTTCTAATCTTAATTTTTCTTCGTTTCAGTCTGATATAAATAAAATATCTACCTTTTATAAAAATAATGGTTTTTTTGATGTAAATGTTTCATATCAATTGGATAAAAGTAATTTTTCTGGATATTTATTAAACTTTTATATTGATGAAGGTGAAAGAGTTAAGATAAATAATATTAATTTTTATTACCTTTCAGATCAAAAAGAATTAAAAAAAATAGAAGAAAAGATTGAAAAAATATTTGATAAAAACGATCGTTATTACAATCTTGATATTATTGAAGATCAAATATTAAAACTTGAAGATTATCTATATAAAAGTGGCTCTTTAGATTCTACCTTTAATTACGATTTGATTAACAATGAAAAATCCTATGACTTAACTTTTTCTGAAAAAAAATTAAAACCTGTTTATATTAATAAAATATTCATAGATGGTAATTCTATAACCAAAGATAGAACCTTGAGATCTAAACTTTCTATTGAACCGGGAGATATAGTAAATGATAATAAAATTAATTTAACCAGAAAAAGACTAAAATCTCTTAGATATATTAATTCGGTAAATATCTTAAACAAATCAATTAGTGATGAAAAATCAGATATTGAGATAAATATTAATGAAAATAAAAAAACTGGAAACTTTCTCTTTGGAGCCTCATTTTCTGGAGATACTGGAGTGGGGATGGGATTTACTATAAAAGATTATAATTTACTAGGTACTGGTAATGAAATCGACTCCTCTATATCTTTAAATTCTGAGCAAGCTTTATTTAAAATTAATTATATTACTAAATCAAATATTTTTCCTGGGTTGACAAATTCTTATAATATTTTTAATGAAGACAAAGATCTTACCTCTTCATTTGGCTATAAAGTAAAAACACAGGGATTTGGATATAATTCTAGTTTTTCTATATCAAATAACTTGAATTTCTCATCTGGATTTCAGTTTGAATCTTCAAATGGTTATAATGGACTGGTAAATAGTAATTACGTCAACGATAATATTGGTAATTTTGATAATTTAATTTTTAATTTTTCTATTAGTCACAATACTACTAATGATTTTTTATATCCAACTAATGGTACCTCTAATAAAATATATTTTGAAATTTCTCCAGAGGTGATCTCAGATGATAAATATTTTAAAATTATTTATAATAACGAATTATATTATCAACTGAAAAATAGTAAAAATTTCTTTTTTGCTGATAATAATATCGGTATTGCTGATTCATTTGATAGTAAATTAAAAACAAATAATGCCTTTAGTTTAGGAGGTTTAAACTTTAAAGGATTTGAATATAGAGGAATTGGTCCGTTCGATAATAATTATTACTTAGGTGGAAATAAATATTTTACTTCAACAATTGGCTATGGGAGCTCTTTTTTATTTGATGAAAAAGATAATGTAAATATCAAACTCTTTTTGTCTGCTGGATCTTTGTGGGATAGTGATTACGCATCAGATAATTCATATGATATAAGATCATCGGCTGGAATTTCATTTGATATATTGACTATAGTAGGTCCTATTTCGTTATCATATGCAACACCTATAGAAAAAAATTCCTCTGATAAAACAAGAGAATTTAATTTTTCAATTGGAACATCATTTTAAAAATTTGTATAACAGGAGCAATTTTGTATTAACCAGAAATAAAATTTCTGTTGAGGGTCTTTTATCAATTTTAGATAAATTTGTATTAAAAAGTAATATCAATAGTAATTTCTTTATAAATGATGTATCGTCTTTAGATAATTATAAAAAAAACTCATTATTGTTTATAGATAAAGAGATAATTCCATCAAAGATTAATTTTTCAGAAATATGTTTAATCACTAGTAATGAAGAAGTTTATAAAAAATATTTAAAAGAAAATATTTTCCTAGTTTCTAATTTTAATGAAAGTTTTAGAAATATTATAAACTTTATGTACATTCATGAAGATTCATCCGACTTCAAAGATGAATTCTCTACTATCAACGGGTCCCACATCTCAAAATATTCTTCTATTCAAAAGTCGTCTGTTATTCAAAAAAATTGTGTTATTGGACGTGGTGTTGAAATTGGAAAAAATTGTATTATCAAAAATAACTCCGTTATTAAAAATGCTATTATAAAAGATAACGTAATTATAGGTGATAATACTACTATTGGATCTACAGGCTTTGGTTTTGACTTAAAATCTCCTGGCGCAACAAATATTATCCCTCAAATTGGAATAGTATATATCGATGAGAATACCCACATAGGTTCTAATTGTACAATTGATAGAGGTAAAATTGATTTTACACATATTGGTAAAAACTGCATGATCGATAATCTAGTTCACATAGCCCATAATGTAATTTTAGGTGATAATGCTTGTCTTGCTGCTCAATCAGGAATATCAGGAAGCACTTTAATTGGAAAAAATCTAATTTCTGGAGGTCAATCAGGTTATGCTGGTCATATAAAAATTGGAGATAATGTAATTGTTGCCGGAAAAAGTGGAGTTACTAAAAATATAAAAGATAATTCAACTATTGCTGGTTTTCCAGCTATTGATATAAAAGAATGGAAAAAGTTAATAATTAAACAAAAAAAAAATGGACATAAATAATATTCAGGAAGTCCTTCCTCATAGGTATCCTTTTTTACTTATAGATAGAATTATAAGTTGTGAACCCGATGAGAGTGCTCATGCTATCAAATGTGTGACTATTAATGAACCTTTTTTTCAAGGCCATTTTCCAGGCAGACCTCTTATGCCTGGAGTACTAGTTGTTGAGGCAATAGTGCAAGCCGCATGTTATGCCGTAGCAATCAAAGCCAAAGACGAAATGAAGAATCCTGGAGTTTCATTTATGACTATTGATAAATGTAAATTTAGAAAACCAGTCATTCCTGGAGATGTTTTAAATCTTTATGCCAAAAGATTGAAGAAAGTTAAAAATGTTTACAAATTTGAAGGTCGTTGCGAAGTAAATGATGTTATACATGCTGAATGTATATTTTCTGCAATGATTCATGACGTCCCAAGTTCATCCAAATAGTTTTATTTCTGATAAAGTTCAATTAGGCAATAACGTTGTAATCGGTCCTTTTTGTTATTTAAATGGAAACATAAAGATTGATGACAATACAGAATTAAAATCACATATAGTTATATCTGGTAATACGACTATAGGTAAAAATAATAAATTTTATCCTTTTACAAATATTGGCTGTGACCCTCAAGACTTAAAATTTAAAGGCGAAGACAGCGAATTATTAATTGGTAATGACAATATCTTTAGAGAAAATATCACTATTAGTAAAGGAACAAAAGACGGAGGAATGAAAACAATTATTAAAAATAAAAATTTATTTATGACCGGTGTTCATATAGCCCATGACTGTTGTATAGGAGATGAAAATATTTTTGTTAACCAGGTTACTTTAGGTGGCCATGTTAAAGTAATGAATAATGTAGTTGTGGGTGGATTATCAGCTGTTATTCAATTTGTAACCATTGGGTCATATTCCATGATAGGTGGAATGAGCGGTATTGATAAAAATGTTCTTCCCTTTAGTCTTGCTATTGGCAATAGGGCTAAACTAAGGGGTCTTAATTTAGTTGGTATTAGAAGAAAAAATTTTAGTAAAGTTGAATTATCGAGAATAACAGAAATTCATGATCAATTTATTAAGGGTGTTGAATTAGACGAAAATGATAATGTTGATACAATTTTCGTTGAATATAATAATATTTTAAATCAAAAACTTGGCCATATTCAAAAATGATATTGTTCTGATAGCGGGATCAGGTGATTTCGCTTTCGAAGCTGCTAACTTTTTAAATAATAAAAAAAGACTTAATCAAATTGTCTTACTAACTAAAAATTCTAAAATTTCTAAATTATATAAAGATATAGTCTCATATTTTGACATTAGAGATATTGAAAATTTAATTATTTTTCTTAATAAAAGATTTATTAAAAAGGTGTTGATTATTGGATATGTGCAATTACCGCCAATAAAAGAAATAAAGCTTTCCTTATCTTCAAAATTGATTTTATCTAAAAATTTCTTTTCAAATGATATTAACAATCAATCAAAAATATTAAAAAAATTTATTGAAAGTAAAAATTTAAAAATATTATCGCAAAAAACAATTTTTAAAGATTTGTTAATAAACTATTCTGACCAAAAGATTCAAAAACACCACAAAAATATTTATAAATCTGTTTTAAATAATTCTTTGATATTAAAAAAAATATTTTCCTTAAATTTATCTCAATCTTTTGTAATGGATGGTGATAGAGTAATCACAATTGAAGATATTTTTGGAACTTACAATATGATTAATAAATTCAAAAAT
>MDTG01090631.1_pt1 | contig 10562 bp, 9 predicted proteins | sample 811421 | NCBI WGS metagenome assembly MDTG01 (sample SAMN05326645, study PRJNA326480) | marine metagenome | isolation source: seawater | place: Pacific Ocean: South East | collected 2011
TTCTTTACCTGAAATCCTAACTGGAATAAGAGTTGCTGTTGGAATGTGCTGGGGAACTCTTGTGGCAGCAGAATTTTTAGCCGGAACTACAGGAATAGGATTTGTAGAAAACGTTGCTAAAAAATATTTCCAATATGAAGTTATTTGGATTACCATATTTATTATGGGTATGTTAGGACTTTTGTTCGATGTTACTTTAAGAAAAATAATCGACAAAACGATCCCATGGCGTGGAAAAGGTTAATAAAAATTAAATGATTATTTAACAGATTGCATTAGTAGCCACTTATCTTGCTTATAAAAAACTTCATAATTTTTATTTATATATTGTTTTAATAATGGTAATTTATAATTTGGTGAAAATTCACTATAATCATTATCAATTAAAATTACTTTTATGTTTTTGAGGTTTTTAATTAGTTCTCTCTGATTTTTTTCTGAACCGATAGTAATTGGAAAGTAATATTTAGTACAATTTGGTTTTCTTAATAAATAAAGCATCAAAACATCATTAGTAAATATTTGAATACACTTTTGATTATTTAATATTTTTTTTGCATTTTTGACGAAATTTTTTTCATTGTCATTCAAAAATAGATCATCTTTAAAATTTATATAATTTTTTAATCTTGAACTAAATGAATAAATATTTGAAAGCGTAATACTTTGCATAAATAAAAAAATAATAAGAACCAAAGAAATTAATAATGAAAAATTGTTAAACTTAAGGTTAAATAATAAATTTCTAGCTTCAAAGAATTTAAATAATAAATAAATTATTAAAGAAGAATAAAATATAATTACATAACCAAAAGTCGATCTAATGTGTGGTCCATCAGCTCTCCCTATGGCATAACCATAAGTAAGAAAGCATAAAATTGAAATAATAAACAGTATTAAAATAAATTTATTTGTAAATATCGTTTCTTTTTTATTCATTAAATCAATTGAAATTAACAGACTCAAAGAAATCAAAAATAAACTTTTGAAGGATCTAGCCGAATTTTGTTCTCCAGAAAATGGTATTGGATGAATAATTCCTCCAATTTGTTTTATCTCATTAATTGTTGAAATTGAATTTTCTATAAAATATTTAAATTCGTTTCCTAAATAATAGAAGGAAAACAACCAAGATAATACTATGCTGATAGCGCATAAAGAAAAAAACTTTAAATCTTTATTTAAAATTAAATAAATTAAAAAAATTATTATAAAAATATTTGAAACTAAACCTCTATCTAAACTATAAAATATAGATATGCAGCTTATAGGTCCAAATAATAAGATTAGGTACCTTTGTTTTTGTTTCTCTAAAATAAAATTAAAAAAAATAATTAGTGTAAGTAAAACTGGTATTTCTCTATAAATTAATTGTCCACCTTCAAATAAATAATTTACAAAATTTACTGATATAAAAGATATTATTATAAAATATAAACTTTCTAAAGTTCCTTTAAGATTAGTTGCTTTTGTTATTTGAAATGAAAAAATTATTAATAAAATTTTTAAAATAAAAATAAGTAACAATTTAAAAAATCTTATTGAACCAACGCTGATATTGTCAAAAAAATTCCAGACAAAACTTGATGCGATTGTCTCATAAATTATACCCACTGTTACATAAGATCCTGACCAGAGTGAATTATCTAGAGTATATTTAAATGCTGAGCTCATTTTTTGGCCCTCATGAAATGAATCTATTTTATGTATAGGGAAATTAATTGATAAAAATTCTAATAACAAAAATGTTAAAAAAATAAAAAAAACATATATCAAATTTGAATTAGAAGGAACTTTGTGATTTGTATTCTGGTTTATTTTTTCAAAAAAATTTTTAATAGAAAGTTGTTTTTTGATTATAAAAAATCCTAATAAACTGAATATAGGTATCGAAACAAAAACCAAGTATCTTATAAGGTCATTATTATGATTATAGTTATTTTTACTGTATTCTCCAATTATACCAGTATTTTCATAAGGAAGATGAATAAGCGGCCAAATAAATCCAGATAAAACAATAATTATAATAAAGCTTATATACAATAAAATTTTTTTTCTCATAGAAGGATTAATTGTATTTGTACATTTTTTTTATAATATTGTATCTAAAAAAAACTTCAGCTATTACAATTATAAAACTCATAAAAAAATAAATTTAAAATGAATTTTTTATCAAAAAAAAATATAAGCATTATAGGAGGCGCAGGTCATATAGGATTACCTTTGGCACTGGCCTTTACAGAAAAAAAATTCAATGTTCATTTGATAGATAAAAATAAAAAAAATTTAAACCTAATTAAAAGTAATAAAATGCCTTTTTTAGAGTTTGGTGCAGAGAAATCATTAAGCAAAGCTCTAAAAAAAAAATCACTTTTTTTTGAAACAAATTTAGAAAATTTAAGTATTAGTAAATTTATAATTATCTGTATTGGAACACCTATCAATTCTAAATTAAAGCCAAACCAAAAAGATTTTTTTAAATTAATTTTGAAAATAAAAAAATACATTAAAAAAAATCAAATAATAATAATCAGAAGCTCAGTTTTTCCTGGAACTATTGATAAAATTAAAAAAATTCTTAAAAATAAAAATAATAATATCGTTTATTGTCCAGAAAGAATTGTTCAAAGTAAATCGCTAATTGAATTACCAAAACTTCCTCAAATAGTCGCTGCTGAAAATAAAAAAGTATTTTTAGAAACAAAAAAACTTTTTCAAAAAATAACAGCTAAAATTATAAATACTACCGTATTAGAAGCCGAATTAATTAAACTTTATTCAAATGCTAATAGATACATTAATTTTGCAATTGCAAATCAATTATTTACTATTTGTCATATACATAATTTAAACTTTGATAGAGTTAGAAATATCATGCAAGATGGCTATGCGCGGAATCTAAACCTTGCTGGAGCAGGACTTACATCTGGTCCTTGTCTTTTAAAAGATACTATGCAGTTAAGATCTTTTTGTAATAATAACTTTGAACTTGGAACTGCGGCGATGAAAATAAACGAAAAGATACCAGATTTGATTATTCAAAAGCTAAAAAAATACAAAAATTTTAAAAAAAAAACTATCGGACTATTGGGCCTAGCATTTAAAGGAGAAACGGACGATATAAGGGATTCATTATCAATAAAACTTTTAAAAAAATTAAAAAAATTAAAACTTAAGGTTTTGCAGTCTGATGAATTTTATAAAAACAAAAATAATATTTCTTTAAAAGAATTAATTTCTAAATCAAATATTATTATAATTGGTGCTCCTCATAAAAAATATTCAAAAATTAAAATTCAAAAAAATAAAAAAGTAATAAATATATGGGGTACTCAATATAATTAGTTTATTTTTTTTGCAGGGTTACCAGCTACAACTTCATTGTCTTTTACATTTCTAATTACAACTGAACCGGCACCTATAACTGAATTATTCCCAATCTTAATATTTTGTTTAATAGTTGAGTTTGCTCCTACGAAGGAATATTTTCCAATCTTAACTGATCCTAAAATAACACTTGAAGGTGCGATTGTTGAATATTTTCCCAAGCTTACATCGTGATGAATTTGTGCTCCAATATGTATTTTTACTCCATCTTCAATATTTACATTTGATGAAATCATAGATTTTCTTTGAATTATAATACCCTTTTTTTTCTTAATTTTTTTTAACACATCAGTATCAATTTCCGCATCCTTTATAATTAAATTCTTAACATTTTTTTTGAAAATTTTATTTACTAATTTCTCTCTTTCTAAGCCTTCATCTACAACAATATAAACCTCTGGATTAAATTTCTTTTTAATTTTAATCCATTCTATAAAATTTTCTTTATAAGCTTTTTTAGTTGTGCTTGAGTATTTTTTTGAATTAAATTTTGAAAAAAAACCAACGAATTTTGTTTTATATTTCCTTATTAAGCTGTCAAAATCCATATCAACACCAACCAAACAAAATTTATTTTTAATCATTTGAAAATAATATACTAATAATATTAATAAATAAATATTCATAATGAAAAGAAGCAAAATTTTAACCAACTTTATTTCACCTTCAATTGATTCTCACGACAGTGTTTCTTTGATAAAAAAAATTTTAACCAACGAAATACCAAATGAAGGTATTTTAACTAGAAAGTTTGAACAAAATATTTCAAAAAAATTAAAAGCTAAATATGTTGTAGCTACAACAAGTGGAACTATATCTATTTTTTTAGCATTAAAAGCACTAAAAATAGGCTACAAAGATGAGGTTTTAATTCCAAATTTAACATTTGCTGCTACTGCTAATGCAGTTAAACTTTCAGGCGCAAAACCTATTTTGGTAGATATAGATGAAACAAATCTTTTATTAGATGTTAAGAAACTTAAAAAAAAAATTAATAAGAAAACAAAAGCAATTATAGCAGTTCATATTTCTGGCAGAGGGTCTAATATTATTAAGTTAAAACAAATATCAAAAAAATATAAAATTAAGTTAATAGAAGATGCCGCAGAAGCATTTGCTTCAAAATATAACAATAAATCTCTTGGTACTTTTGGTGAAATTGGATGTTTTTCATTTTCTCCTCCAAAAATTTTTACAACTGGACAAGGAGGTGCTATCGTTACAAATAATCTTAAATTATATAAAGAATTAATTAAGCTTAAAAATCAAGGTAGAATTGGTAACTCAGATGGTGGTGAAGATACATTCGCATCTATAGGATATAATTTTAAATTTACAAATTTACAAAGTGCTCTGGGTATTTCTCAACTTAAAAACTTACATTGGAGAAAAAAAAAATTAATCGAAAACTATAATTTTTATAAAAAAAATATTAAAGAGAGTTCAAATTTTAAAATTTTCAAATTTAACGTAAAAAAAGGTGAATTACCTTTGTGGACTGACATTTTTTGTAAAAAAAGAAATCAATTATTTAATTTTCTTATTAAAAGAGGAGTTGAGTGTAGATATTTTTGGCATCCAATAAATTATTGTAAACCTTACAAACAATCATTTAAAAGTTTGGAAATTTCAAAAAAATTACACGGTAAATTAATGTGGTTGCCTTCATCGCTAAAATTAAAAAATAATGAACTTTTAAAGATTTGTAATTTAATTAATGAATTTAATAGTAAGTACAATGGATAATAAATTATCAATCATATTGCCTGTTTATAATGAAAAAGAAAGTTTAAATATTATGGTTAGGTTATTAAATTCAACAATTAAATTTAATATTGAGATTATAATCGTACATGACTCACTTACAGATAATTCAATTGAAGCTGCTAATAATTTAAAAAATGAATATAAAAATATAAAAGTTATTCACAATAAAATTGGACCTGGTGTAAAAAATGCTGTTCAAACTGGAGTGGAAAACTCCAGCAATGAAATTATACTGGTAACAGCTGTAGATGAAATATTTCCAATTATATCAATTGAAAAAATGTTGGATGAAATAATTAAAAATAATAAAGATTTTGTAAGCGGAACCAGATATTCTAAAGGTGGTGCCAGACTGGGTGGATCATTTATTGGTTCATTATTATCTCAAACTGCTAATAAAATTTTCAATCTTTTATCAAATATTCCTCTCACAGATTGCACAACTGGAATCAAAATGATGAAAAAAAAAGTTTGGAATAATATAAAATTTGAATCTAATCCTATTGGCTGGGCATTTGCATTTGAATTATCAATAAAATCATATATTCAAGGATATAAAATAACTGAGTACCCTATTAAGTCAGTTGATAGATTATTTGGTGGTTCATCTACGTTTAAAATAGGATCATGGATAAAAGAATACCTAAAATGGTTTATCTGGGGATTGATAAAAACTAATAAACTTAAAAAAAATGAAAAATAAAATTTTAGTAACCGGAGGAAGTGGTTTTATTGGATCTGCAATAGTAAAATATCTAGTTCAAAAAGGCCATAAAGTAATTGTTTTTGATAACAATTCTAGAGGTAAAATTGAAAGATTAATTAAAATAAAAAAAAAAATAAAATTTATCAAAGGTGATATTAGAAACAAAAAAAAATTATTATCTATTTCAGATACTGTAGATACAGTAATTCATCTTGCTTACGTTAACGGAACAGAATATTTTTATAAAAAACCCTTCGAAATTTTAGATATAGCTGTTAATGGATTAATAAATATTCTTGAATTTTGTAAAAAAAAAAAAGTTAAAAAATTTTATTTAGCTTCAAGTTCGGAAGTTTATCAAAACCCATCTAAAATACCAACTGATGAAAAAGAAATGCTAAAAATACCAAATATTAATAATCCACGATATTCTTATGGTGGTGGAAAAATTATTTCAGAATTATATGGATTATATTTTGCAAAAAAATATTTAAAAAAATTTATAATTTTTAGACCTCATAATGTTTATGGAAAAGACATGGGAAACGAACATGTAATACCACAATTCATAAATAGATTCAGAAAACTATCAAATAATAAAATATTTAAAATTCATGGAACTGGAAATGAAGTAAGATCTTTTATACATATAGATGATTTTATATCTGGATTTGATAAAATTTTTAAAAAAGGTAAAAATCAAGAAATATATAATATAGGCACTAACGAAAAAATTAAAATATCCTCTCTTGCAAAGCTCATATCAAAAATACTTAATCAAAAAATAAAATTAAAAAAAATAAAAATTTTAAAAGGAAGTCCTATAATAAGATGTCCCAGCATAAAGAAAATAAAAAAACTTGGATTTAAACAAAATATTCGTTTAAAAGATGGAATTAAAAAAATATTAAACTGACAGAATGAAAAAATCCTTCTCAAAAGCTATTACTAAATGTCAAATATCTAATTCTAAAAAATTAAAATCGCTAATTTTTTTAGGCTATTTACCACCAGTTAATACATTAAGAAAAATTGGTTCGACTCTAAAAGAGGAGATTTCTTTTCCAGCTGAACTATTATATTGTGAAAAATCTAAATTAGCACAACTTGGATGTATCGTTGATAAAGAAATACTATTTCCATATTCATATCCTTACACAAGCAGCACTACCAAAATATTAAAAAAAAATTTTAATGATCTCTATAAAGATACTATTAAAATTGTTAATTTAAATAAGAATGATTTAATAATCGATATTGGTTCTAATGATGGAAATCTCTTAAGTAATTTTAAAAATAATCATAAAGTTTTAGGTGTCACACCAGAAGAAATTGGAAAGTTAGCAATTAAGAAGGGTATACCTACAATAATTGATTATTTTAATAATAAGGTTTCAAATAATATTATAAATAAGTATGGAAAAGCAAAAATTATAACTGCCACAAATGTATTTGCACATATTGATAATATAAATCTTATTGTTAAATGTATTTTAAAAACTTTAAAAAAAGATGGAGTATTTATCTCAGAATCACACTACTTACTTCCTTTAATCCAAACAGTTCAATACGATACAATATATCATGAACATTTAAGATATTACTCTTTAGACAGTTTAAATTTTCTTTTTAAAAAACATAATTTAGAGATAATTGATACAAAAGAAATACCTACACATGGTGGTTCGATAAGAGTTTATGCTGCTAGAAAAGGTGTTTATAGAATTTCAAAAAATGTAAAAAAACAATTTAGAAAAGAAAGAAAATATTTAAATAAAAAAAATTTTGAAAATTTTAAAAAAAATGTAGTTAAATCAAAGGTTAACTTATTTAATATTATAAAGAAAATAAAGGATAAAAATAAAATAATATTTGGTGTAGGTGCTCCTTCAAGAGCATCCACTCTTATAAATTACCTAGGACTAGATCAGGATATAATTGACTGTGTTTTAGAGATAAATGGATCATATAAAATCGGTAATTATATACCAGGAACAAAAATACCAATATTAAACGAAAATATTCTTTCTAAAAAACAACCACATTATTTAATTTTATTTTCTTGGCATATTAAAAATGAACTAAAAAAAAATCTTAAAAAAAAGGGTTTTAAGGGTAAATTTATTATTCCATTGCCTGTTCCAAAAATAGAAAACTAAAATTTATTTGTATAACAATAAAATGCTGCTAGATGTGAAGCGTTATTAAATTTTTTCAATTTTATTAGTCCTTCTATTTGTTTTCTATTTTTTAAATAAATATTAATATTTTTTTCAGGTTTTTTTATTTTTTTTAAATTTTTTGTATAAAAACAAACACATTTTCTAGAATTTCTTCCTGGATCAGGAAAATACTCTAAAATCTTTTTTGGTTTTGATAAAGATTTATAACCTGTTTCCTCTAATAATTCTCTTTTTGAAGTTTCAATCACAGTTTCTCCTTTGTCTACCCATCCCATTGGAAATTCATAATTTTTTCTATTTATAGGTTCTCTTTTTTGTTCAACTATTAGAAATTTATTTTTAATTACAGGTATAATTATGACGTTATTAGGTTCTTGAATGTAATGGTAAAATTCTTTTTTTTTGTATTTTTTATTTATTAATGTGATTCCTGTTGTAAGTTTAATTTTTTTTTTCATCAAATCTAATTAATTTTATTCTATTTTACTTATTATACCTAGGGCGCCTTCTAATTCTAAAGCTAAGTAAATTTTCTTTTCATCATTATTGTATATTAAATCCCTAATACGATCTCCAATGAATATAGGTTCATAATATATAATTTTACTATACTCCTCATCAAATTTTACTCTGTACAAATATTTGCCATTTAAAGATGCGACTAAAAAATTATCTTGCCATAAATTTGAAAAGTTGTTTGGAAGTTTTATTATTTCTGAAATTCCTATCGCAGGAATAAATGAAAAAATTGGCTCTTCAAATCCATTTTTATTATGATTCTTTTTATACGTTGGATTTAAATTACTTTTATTTCTCTTATATTTTTCTCCATAAGAAACAACTGGCCAACCATATTTTTTACCTTTCTGAATTTTATTAATTTCATCCCCTGCATACGGTCCATGTTCTGTGGAAAGAATTATATTTTTATCTGCATAGAGGCCAATTATATTTCTATGCCCACTACTATAAATTTCATAACTCTTATCTTGTGAATTAATAAGTAAAATTTTCCCACAAATACTATCAGAACTTAAGGTTTCTAATGTTGGTTCGTCTTTTCTTCCCGCAGAATTAATTGAAACTAATAACTTATTTTTATTTTCATTATATATTTGAATTTTTCCAGAATGCACTGAGTAATCTAATATGCAGTTTTTGCCTTCTAATTTTATAATACTTTCAAATTTAATATTTTCTTTACTGTACTTACCTTTAACTATCTCTATAAATGTTTTTTCGCCAATAATATTTTTTCCTGAAATATAAATATCATCTTCATGAACTAAAGTGTCCAATATGTATTCAAAATTTAAATTTGATTGGACATTAAAAAATTTTGGATCACTCTCTTCAATGGTATTAAAAGATGAAATATTTATATCTCCATTTCTACTAACAATTATTAATTTATTATTATATTGCTCTAAAAAGAAAGTTTTACATTTATAAAAAAAACAATTATTTAAAGTTAAAAAATCTAAATTAATTTTTTTATAATTAACTTTAATAAATTGTGTATTTGGCAAAAATTCTTCTTTGTAATCATTATATAAATTTTTAATTACTGTATTTTTTTTAATTATTGACCTTAATTCTTTTCTCATAAACTTATATTCTGGATCCTTGCTATTTATAAAATAAGTTAGGTATAAAATTGATAAAAAAAGTAATAAATAAAAAGTATAAGATAAAATTTTTTTAATAATTGCAAAAGTCTTCATAATATAAGATATCTTTAAATTGATTTTTTTTTTTATAAAACTATAAAATACATTAAATATCATAATAATTAAAAAAAAACAAAATTAATTAAATATTTACAATGTCCATTATCATTATCACTGGTTCTACAGGTCTCGTTGGATCTGAAGCGGTTAATTTTTTTTGTGATAAAGGTTTTGATGTAATTGGAATTGATAACAACTTAAGAAAATTCTTTTTTGGAAAAGATGGTTCGACTATATGGCTTAAAAATAAACTTTTAAAAAGAAATAAAAATTTTAAAAATTTAAATTTAGATATAAGAAACTACGAAAAACTTAAAAAAATATTTAAGAAATATTCAAGAAATATTTCATTAATCATACATTCTGCCGCTCAACCTTCACATGATTATGGAAAAAATTATCCTATTATTGATTTTAATGTTAATGCCACAGGAACTTTAAATTTATTAGAACTTACAAAGAAATACTGCCCGAATTCTCCTTTTATTTTTATGTCGACTAATAAAATTTACGGTGACAATCCTAACAAATTACAACTTATTGAAAAAAAAAATAGATGGGAATTAAGTAAAAAAAATAAATATTTTAAAGGTATTGATGAACAATTTTCTATAGATCATTGCACGCATAGTTTTTTTGGAGTCTCAAAAACTTATGCAGATTTAATTGTACAAGAATATGGAAATAATGTTGGTTTAAAAACAGCATGTTTTAGGGCTGGATGTATAACTGGGCCTAACCATAGTGGTGCTAAATTACATGGTTTTTTATCTTACCTCGTTAAATCAA
>MDTG01170366.1_pt1 | contig 10562 bp, 8 predicted proteins | sample 811421 | NCBI WGS metagenome assembly MDTG01 (sample SAMN05326645, study PRJNA326480) | marine metagenome | isolation source: seawater | place: Pacific Ocean: South East | collected 2011
TATTGACGATACAGAAAAGGTTTCAGCAAAGATTATGAAAACTAAAATTTTTAAAGATTCTAAAAATTGCTCATCTATTGATTTGAGTAAGTCTGAAGGTGATTCCTCAGAGCTGTTAAATGAAATTGCAAGAATTATAAAAACCCTATAAGAAGTAATGAAAAATTATCTTTTAAAATTTAAAATTCTTATCATATTTTTATTAATTTTTTTGTCTTCCTGTAATCAAGAAACAATTACTTATGGCGAGATTGAAGATCCTGATGGAACTATTGGAAGTATTACATTACCATTAAGTGAAAAAAAAGTTTTTCAAGATTTTCCATCTTTGGGTTCAAGTCCAAGATTGTACTTCGGTTCAGTTAAAGAATCCAAAAATTTATTTTCTTTAATAGAAATGACCCTTTTTTCCGGAAATATTCCACCAATTGGTCTATTAGATATGCTAGCAGATTCTGTTCAAGTTGATAGCGCTCTAGTTTTTTTTCAAACTGCTGATACTTTAAACTCTTCATCAAATCTTTCATTGTATAGTATTATTTCAAGCGAAAGTGATATTTTTAGCTCTGATTCAACTAATTTTTATAATTTAAATCAATTCATTGATTATGAAAGCAATTCGTTGTTTTTATCAAGCTTGTCTTTGAATGATATTGAACCAGACTCTACAGGATTTGATACATTGAAATTTATGTTCAAAGATAACGATCTCAGCAATTTAATGACAAATTTTTTTGATACAGAAACTTATCCTGCAAGAACATTTATGTTAAAAGCTGACGAAATTCTTGATGAATTATTTACTGTTCAGAGTTATGATTCAGGAAATTCACCAAAAATGAAAGTTTGGTATAAAATTATAGAAAATGAAGAAGTTGTTAGTGATACTTTTGCAACATTCTTTTCTACAAAAGATATTTCGATATTTAATCCCCCAAATATTGAAGATAATGAAAAAAACTTGATAACTTTAAATAGCGCTTCAGGATTAAAGTCTATTTTAAAGTATGACTTATCCAACATAGATGAACTTAGCAGAAATAAACTAATAATTGATGCAAATTTACTACTTGATGTTGAAAATTCTAACTTAACAGATAACGATAATTTTTATGTCATAGTCAGTGCATTGCAAGATTCTGTTTTAAACTGGAATTTTACTTCTTTCTTTAACAATGAAAGCCAAGAAGATTATATTATAAATTCAAATTTTTTATTATCAAGCAAGATAGAGGATAACAAATTAGTAATTCCAATTAGATTATTTTTGCAAGCATATAAAAATGGCCTTTTTGAAAATAGCGAGCTTATTCTATTCAGCAGTACTTCAAATTCTCCTTTTGATAAAGTAAGTCTAAACTATAACTCTACTGAGGTAACTTATGTCGAGCCGTAAATTAATCTTTATCCTATTTTTTTCATTTTCACTTGCCCAAAATGCAATGAGCGGTTACGGTTATGGATCCAGTAACGACCATAGTTCTCCAATGTCTTCAGGTTTGTCAAATAGCTTACTACCTTCTTTTAAAAATAATGTATCTTTATCTAATCCTGCATCTTGGCATAACCTTTATTTTACTTACCTAAACACATCTGTAAATGTGCAAGAATCAAGGTTTGATTCAAATAGTAGTGTTAATTTTGATTTATCAAATTTTAAGCTAATCATTCCATGGAAGCAAAAAATGTCCTTTGGTATTTCTGTTGAACCATATTTTTCAAGAAAATTAACCATGTCAGACAATACATTATCAACTTTTTTATCCAATGGTGCTATTGAATATTATAGAGAGAATAAATCGTCTGGAGGGCCATCTTTAATTAAATTTTCAAATGGTTTTAAATTAAATCAAAGCGAAAGTCTTGGATCAAGTTTAGGTTTTGTTTTTGGATCTTCAAGATATTCAAAAAATTTGATTGTTGATAATAGATCACATTTACTTCAATCAAGAGATTTATTTACAGGCTCAATCTTAGATTTATATTTTTTGTCATCAAGATTAAAGTTAAGAGAAAAACCTTTAATTTTTTCAATGGGAATTCAAATACCATTATCAGGAATTAATATAGAAAATGAATCTTATCAAGCATTTCTAGATTCAAATAATAATAATTATCATGATACCAATGATTTTCCTGATATTGGTCAAGCATTGCTTCCAATTATTCAAAAATTTAATGATGAAATAAAAATAAATTCACTAAACATGGGTTTAGATTATCAGTTTAGTCCTAGAAAACACTTTCAATTACAATTTGATAGTATCAAAGATAGCGGTAAACACAGACATGATAGTTCAATTTTTCCATCATATATCAAATCTTCAGAAAAATTAAGTATTTCTTATGCTAAGTTTGCAAAACCTCTTTCAAAAGATAGATATAGCTTTAGAAGTTCCATTTTTTTAAAAGATTATTTAATAAAAAATCTTGAAAATGTTAACGAAGTTGGTTTAGGTTTAGGTTTAGGAATTGCTTTTGGAGTAGTTGGAAACCAAATTGATATTGGATTTAATGTTTCTAAAAGAAATGGTATTTATTTGATTGATGAGGAAATCATCACAAATTTTTCTATTGGTTTAACTATCGGCGATTTATGGTTTGTTAAAAGAAGAGAAACATAGGTAGGTGCTAATGAAAAAATTAATTTACTTTTTAACTCTAACTGTTTTCCTTTTGTGCAGCGTTGATGCTCAATGTAAAAGAGGGGAGCAGTTAAGAATTACCAATGATGTTGAGATTAAGGTGGTGGATTGCCGAGAAGCTACTCGCTTAATCTACAATGAAGGGTGGTATCCTTATTCTGTTGAATACGAACAAGATGATAGATGTCCACAGCTTTCTAGTAGCTCCGCTGAATATTATAGAAGTAGTAATTGGGAGCTCAGTGCTCAGTCGTATGCAGAATTAATACAACTAAGATGCGATCAATGGAATCCTGATTGGGTTAATGTAGATGATGTTTATCTCTACTGGTCAATAGCTTTACAAAATCTTGGTAATTTTGAAGAATCTGAATCAGTTTTAATAAAAGGTCTTGAGGAGCTTCCAGGTAACGAATCTCTGATTACAAGACTTGCTTACGCTTATAAAAAACAAGATAAGATTGATGAAATGATTATCGAGTATGAGCGATTAATGGATGCTGGATCTAGAGATACCGATTCATTAAAAGATTTGGCTAAAGCATATGCTAAACAAGGAAGAGTTGATGAGCAGATATCTGTTCTTAAGAAAATTTTAAAAATAAATCCAAGTGATTCTACTATTCAATCTGAGTTAGCCAGAGCATATGAAGATTCTGGAGAAGATCCACTAGAAATTTTTAAAGCAAGATTTGAAGAAAATCCTAAAAATGCATCTTATGCATTGGAATATGCTGATAAATTAATGTCGAATGGAGACACTGATGATGCAATTGATGTCTTGGAAAATACTCTCAGTTACAACAGAGATAACAGTATAATTTATATGACTCTCGCAAAAGCCTATAATGAAAATTCTGATTTTGATGATGCTGTAGACATTCTTGAAGACTTATTTAAGTTAGATAAAAATAATTTTAGAGTTGCAATGCAGATTTCAGTTAACAGCATAGAAATGGATAATTTTGAAGATGCATTTGAGTGGGCTAAAAAATCTATGAAAATTTCCAAAAATAATGCTGAATCATTAGCTCATATGGGAAATCTTTATTACAAAGCTATGCAATCTTGCAGGGAAGATGCTTTTTCTAGATCTGACAAGATAGTTGCATCTTTAGCTTATGAATATTTTGTTAAAGCTGAAAAAAAAGGTAATTCAAAATATTATAAGCAAAAAAGTTGGCTAGAAGAAAACGAAGTTCTATTTGCATATTCTGACTGGTTTATGACCGATAAAGATATTCAGGCAACTGGAAAAGTATCTCCCGTGGGAAGATGTTATGATTGGGTTTCTGAATCTTTAGCTAAACAATCTGATTGGTAGCTAATGTCTGTCTTAAAGAAGCAAGACAAGAAAATTTTTGACATTATTGAATCTGAGTTTAATCGTCAAAATGATTACTTGGAGTTAATTGCATCAGAAAATTTTACTAGCAAAGCAGTTCTTGAGGTTGCTGGATCAGTTTTAACAAATAAATACGCCGAAGGTTATCCCGGAAAAAGATATTACGGAGGATGTATTCACGTTGATGAAGCAGAAAATTTGGCGATTGAAAGAGCTAAGAAGTTATTTAATGCAAAATATGCCAATGTACAACCTCATTCTGGTTCATCAGCTAATATGGGTGTATATATGGCTTATCTTGAGCCTGGAGATTGTATCATGGGCCTTGATTTAAGTCATGGAGGTCATTTAACGCATGGTTCTAAGGTAAGCTTTTCTGGGCAGATTTATACTGCTATTACTTTTGAAGTAAAGAAAGATTCTGGTTTAGTCGATTTTGATGACTTACTTCAAAAAGCAAAGGAGTTTAAACCTAAAATTATTATATGTGGCGCTAGTGCTTACCCAAGAACAGTTGAATTCGAAAAGTTTAGAGAGGTTGCTGATAAAGTTGGAGCAGTGTTACATGGAGATATTTGTCATAATTCGGGTATAATTGCTGCAGAGATGCATCCTTCACCATTTCCATATTGTCATGTTGTGTCAACTAGTACGCATAAATCACTCAGAGGTCCTAGAGGTGGAATTATTCTCCTTGGAGAAGATTATGAAAATACTTTAGGAAAAGTTGCTCCTAAATCTGGTAGAGTAAAAATGATGTCAGAATTAATTGATAGCGCAGTAATGCCTGGAATTCAAGGCGGTCCACTGATGCATATTATTGCAGCTAAAGCTGTAGCGTTTAAAGAAGCCTTAGAGCCTTCATTTAAATCTTATATAAAAAATGTTTTGGATAATGCACAATGCTTTGCGGATGAATTTAAAAATAAAGGGTATAATTTGGTTTCAGATGGAACCGATACTCATCTAGTATTGATTGATCTTCAAAATAAAAATATTTCAGGAAAAGCTGCTGAAATTGCTCTTGATTGCGCGGGAATAACTGTTAACAAAAATATGGTTCCTTTTGATCCAAAAAGTCCTTTTATCACCAGTGGTATTCGTATTGGTTCTCCAGCTATGACCACAAGAGGTATGGGGGTAGATGAAGTAAAGATTATTGTAGATTTAATCGATCAGGTTATTATGAATCATGATAATAAAGATAAAATTAATACTGTTCGTTCTTCCGTAAATGAGCTATGCTCAACTTTCCCAATCTATGAGAAAGATAGTTAAATTTTTATCTAAAAGGTTTTTTGTAATTGTTTATATTTTAATTCTTAACAATTGTGCAGTCAATAATACTATGATGACTGGTTCACAAATTGCAGAAATAGCAATACCACTTTCTTTCGAATCTCAAAAAAGTAAAATTCAAAAATATCCAAATAATCAACTTTTTTATCTTAATGCATCAAAAAGTAGAATAACATATGCATATGGAATTTTAATGGAAAAAGCTGATAGATTGATGTATACTGATTATTATAAATCTCGAGAGTATTATGCTAAATCATTAGATCTTTTTGTTGCATCTAGAAATTATCTTCTTAAAGCTCTTGAACTAAAGCACGAAAATTTTTCTAAAGCTATGATAGATAGAAGTCAAATTGTTTTTGAAAAAAATGATATTGATTATCTTTATTGGTTGAGCGGATCAATGGCTGGTTCAATTCAGGCTAGCCAAGCGGATCCACAATATCTTGCTGATTTAACATCAATTAGGTGGCTGATTGAAAGTGCTATTAAAGTAGATCCTGATTGGGAGGGAGGTGCTCTAAGTGCTGCTATGATGAGTATTTATTTAAATGATTTAAGCGGAGATAAAAATTCAGAAAAAAATGCATTAACTTATTTCCGACTAGCTGAAAAACAATCAAATGGTCAAAATGCTTCAATCTATGTTACATTAGCAGAGAGCTATGCAGTATCAAAGCAGGACAAAAAAATGTATATCGAACTCCTTGATAAAGCATTGCTAATTGATATTAATAAAGATAAAAGCTTAAAGCAGTCAAATAAATTGTCACAATCTAGAGCAAAATGGTTAAAATCAAGAGTAGATGATTTATTTTATATGTAAATTGTTTTAATGCATTACTTCAAAAAAACTTTAATCTTTCTGCTTTTAGTAAGCACAATCTTTTCAAGACCAATAATTATTAAGTTAGCTACCGTTGCACCGGAAGGTACAGAATACTATAATTTACTTTTTGAGATGGGTCAAAGATGGCAACAAGAAACTAATGGCCAGATTCAATTGAGAATTTATCCAAACGGAGTAGTTGGGGGAGAAAGTGATACTATAAGAAAAATGCGAGTAGGTCAAATTCAAGCTTCAGCAATGTCATCAATTGGATTAGCTGAATTGACTGATCAAATTCAAGCATTTACTTTACCAATGGGTTTTAAAAATTATGAAGAAATTGATCGCGTTAAAAATGTAATGTTTGGAGATATTTCTGAAGGATTGTCTCAAAGTGGTTTCAAACTCCTTTTTCTTGTTGATATTGGATGGGTTTACTGGTTTTCAACGGAAGAAATTTCTGTTCCTCAAGATTTGATGGATGCTAAAATTTATACCACTGGCGGAGATTACGTTACTGTTGAACTTTTTAAAAAGTTTGGTTTTAATGCTATTCCTGTATCTGAAACAGATATATTAACATCATTGCAAACCGGAATGATAAATAGTATGCAAACAGTCCCTATTCTATCATTGAGTTCTGGATGGTCAGCTTTAATGCCAAATATGCTAGACTTAAAATGGGGCGCTTTTGTGGGCGCTGTTATTGTTGATGAAAGAGTATGGAAAAAAATTAAACCTGAACATCAAAAAATTATGATGGACATTGCACAAGATATTGGAAAAAAGTATCAAAAAAGTGGAAGAGAGATGGAAAAAAAAGCTATTGATGTTATGCAACAGTATGGTATGAAAATTAAGAAGCCATCTGATAAAGAAATTGCCATTTGGAATGATTTTAAAGATGAGATTACTCCTGATGTTATAGATACTTATCTAACTAACGAAATTTACGAAAAAGTTACCTCCGCTATAAATGAATGATTTTATAAATAAGGCAATTGATAAGCTTTGTATATTTTTATTTTTAATTCTTATTTCTTTTCCAATTTTTCAAATTCTTAGCAGGTACATAGATTTCTTTTCTATTCCTGCTTCACAACAAATTGTTCAACATATGACGCTTTGGATTGGTTTTGTGGGCGCTATAATTGCTACAAGATCAAATAAACTTCTTTCGATTGTAAGGGAGCCAGTTTTTAGATCTTCAGATTCAAATTCATTGCCTCATTTCTTAGTACATGCTTTTTCTGTTGCAATGGTTTTTATTTTATCAATTTCTTACCTCAAAATGATTCAGATAGGTATTCAATATCCGGAGTATATTGCACCGTATGTAACCACTTGGTTTGCTCAATCTATTATACCATTAGGATTGATGTTGATTTGGTATCAAATGATTATTACTAGCAGTACAAATTTAAAGTATAGAATTTTACTAGTGATTGTTTCTATTGTTCCCGCTATCACTCTTTATTATTGGCAATTTCCTTTAGCAAATTCATTCTTGTTGTGGACTAAGGTTATTTCTGCTCTAGCTCTGGTTGCATTTGGATTGCCAATTTTTGTTTTTCTTGCTTCGCTATCTGTATTTTTCTTTTTATCTGAACCAACTGATTGGGCAACTAATTTTGATTTAATTTCTACTATTAGCGATAGTGCATATAGAATTGTTGTTTCACCTACTTTAGCTGCAATTCCAATTTTTACTTTGGCAGGATATATTCTTGCTGAAAGCAATATATCCGAGAGGTTAATTAATTTTTTTAAAGCCAGCGTCGGTTGGCTACCAGGTTCTTCAGTTTTGATTGTAGTTTTGTTATGTGCTTTTTTTACTGCTTTGACTGGAGGTTCGGGCGTAACAATATTGGCTTTAGGAGCTATTTTATATCCTATTTTGATTCATGATGGTTACACAGAGAGATTTTCTTTAGGCATTATAACAACAGCAGGTTCATTAGGGTTATTATTTCCTCCTAGCTTACCAGCTATAATCTATTCTGTGACTGCTGGAATTAATCCCTTAGAACTTTTTAGACAAGCGCTTGTACCAGCTATTTTTTTAATGAGTATTATGTTTTTTTATGGCCTTTACAAAAAGCCTAAAACTGATATCAAGCAAAAATTTATTTTAAAAGATGCAATATTGACTGGCAAAATTGCTAAATGGGAAATAGCAGTTCCTCTCTTAATTATTTTGAGTATTTTTACAGGTTTTGCAACATTAGTCGAAAGTGCAGCTCTGCTGGTTTTATATGTTTTAATGGTTGAAGTAGTCATCTTTAAAGATATCAGCTTTAATGATATTCCTAAAATTATTATTAATTGTTCAACTTTAGTAGGAGGAGTATTAATTATCCTTGGTTTTGCCATGGGATTCACAGGATATCTTGTAGATGCACAAATACCCTTGAAAATTTTAAATTTTGTTCAAAGTACAATAACTTCAAAAATTATATTTTTATTTGCTTTAAACATCTTATTGTTGATAGTCGGTTGCTTAATGGATATTTTTTCAGCAATAATTGTTGTAGTTCCCTTAATAGCTCCTTTGGCAATATATTTTGGAATAGATCCATTTCACCTAGCAATAATCTTTATTGCTAATTTAGAACTAGGTTATATTACTCCTCCAGTAGGAATGAATTTATATTTATCCTCTTATAGATTTGAAAAAGATATGCCTACTATTTATAGCGCTACTTTACCTTTCTTTTTATTAAGATTATTTGGGGTATTTTCAATTACATATATTCCTTTGTTCTTTTACTAAATTATGACTACTTTTTTGCATGAAAAGAAAAAGTACAGTATTAACTTTAATTTTATTTTCACAGTTTGTATTTGCTCAAGGTACAGCTGGTTCATTATTTCTATCAGTTAACCCTGGTGCAAAATCTAGCGGTATGGGTGAAGCTAATATTGGTATTGCAAATGATTCATATGCTACCTACTATAACCCTGCCGGTCTAACCAATTTGTCAAATAAAGAATTTTCATTTATGCATACTAGTTATTTACCTAATCTAGTGGATGATATGTCTTATGATTTTTTAACTTTTGGTATGCCTTTTAGAGAAGGTAGTGCAATTGGTGGACATTTTACATATTTAAACTTAGGCGACCAGACTTCAACAGATGCAAACAATACAACTTTAGGTACATTTTCAAGTTATATGTATGCTTTTAATTTATCCTATGCACAAAAAATTGATGAGCAATCTTCTTGGGGACTTAATGGTAAATATTTTTTCCAAGAACTTGCAGTAACTGGTGATTTTGATGCTTCGAGTTCGAACTTTGCTATTGATATCGGTTATTTTAGGCACAATGCTTTTGATAATCCCGACCTAAAAATTGGTTTAGTTTTAACAAATATTGGACCAGGAGTATCTTTTGGGGATGGAGAAGAGGATCCGTTGCCCACTAAATTTGGATTAGGATCATCTCTCTTATTATTTGAAGGAAAAGGTATAGCTGCCCTTGATTTAAATTATGAAATTAATGATAAATCAATGATTACTAATCTTGGTTTTGAATATTCAGTTTCAGATCAAATTTTTTTAAGAGCAGGGTTAGTAAGCAACTCTACTGGAGAGGTTAACTACTCATCTTTGGGTTTTGGATTTAATCTTGAAACAATAGGTTTTGATTTAAGTTATTTATTAGCAGATGAATTTGATCCTCATTCAGATATGTTAAAGTTTTCTTTGAGCGGTTCTTTTTAAAAAAGCAAAATATTAATTTATAATTTCAGATGAGTTTCATTAGAATAATTGCACTATTTATTATCACTGGATGTGGAATGTCAAATCCATTTAATGATAAAGTTTCTTATAAAGATAGATTTGACGAGGGATTAAGATTCTTTGAAGAAAAGAAATATGTTAAATCTTCACAGCAGTTTAATATAATTGTTCAAAGAGCATCTCATACAGATTTAGGCGATGATGCACTTTTTTTCTTAGCAGAATCATATTTTAAAAACAAAGATTATGATTTGGCATTAATAGAATATGAAAAGCTTGTTTCAAGAATGGGCTTTAGTCCATACATTGAAAAGTCTCGATGGAGAATATGTGAATCATTGACCCTTCTTTCTCCAAATTATTACCATGATCAAGGGTCCAGTCTGAAGGCTTTATCTCAAATTCAAGAATTTATAGATGATTTTCCTTCATCGGAGTTTTCAAAAGATGCTGGTTTATTGTTAAGTAGCCTAAGAGAAAGATTAGCAAGGAAGGATATGGAAACTGGAAAATTATACGTTAAGTTAAAAGCATACGATTCTGCAATTTTATCGTATAAAAATGTTATTAATCAGTATTATGATACAGTTTTTTTTAAGAATGCAAATTTAGAAATCATTAGATGTTATATGTTATTAGGGCAAAAAGATAATGCTAGGACATTTTTTTTAAATCTTGAAAAGAGTGATAAGTCA
>MDTG01327113.1_pt1 | contig 10562 bp, 8 predicted proteins | sample 811421 | NCBI WGS metagenome assembly MDTG01 (sample SAMN05326645, study PRJNA326480) | marine metagenome | isolation source: seawater | place: Pacific Ocean: South East | collected 2011
CACGGCAAAATTGTATTTGCCCCCATTCCAACCATAGAAAAACTTGGCGGAGGTAGCGTGCGATGTATGATTGCGGAGTTATTTTAATCGACGTCCTATACCGGGAGCCATTTTACGAAGACTTGCGGCTAGCTCAGAGAACATCTCTGGAGTAATTTGTTGCGCTGCATCACTTTTCGCTACAGACGGATTGGGATGACATTCAATCAATAACCCATCGATTCCCATCGCAAAGGATGCTCGGCTTAAGTCAGCGACTCCAAAACGATAGCCTATGGCATGGCTTGGATCAACCACAATCGGCAAGTTACAATGCTCCTTTAACCATGATACTCCACATAAGTCAAGCGTAAATCGGGTGGCCTTCTCAAAGGTTCGTATACCGCGTTCGCACAGAATCACATTGGGATTACCCAAGGAGAGAATAAACTCAGCAGCTTGAACAAACTCTTGTAAGGTGGAATTAAAGCCTCGTTTGAGTAATACCGATTTGCTTTGTTGACCACAGGCTCTTAAAATTCCATGGTCATACATGGCTTTGGCCCCAATTTGAATGATATCAGCATGCTCAATAACATCTTGGACATGGCTTGCATCCCTTACTTCCGTGATTACCTTAAGATCATTAGCATCGGCTACCTCCCGGAGAATTTGTAAACCTTCAAGTCCTAATCCTTGAAATGAATAAGGCGATGTTCTTGGCTTATAGCATCCCCCACGTATAATGCGCACGTCTTGTGTCTTACATAGTGCGGCAATAGTTTCGATTTGCGCCTTATTTTCTACAGAACAAGGTCCAGTCATAAGCCAAGTTGAATTACCCTCCCCTCCTATTACCAAGTCCTCGGCAATGCGAACTGCTGCTTTCCGATCTTGATAGCTTCTTGATGCAAATTGAATATCACTATCCAGAACGACATAATCCTCAGCATACTGTGTTAAATCTACAGGAAGCTCCTTCACCTTAGACGATAAGGTCAAGATAAATCCTGTATGCCATTGAGCATTTTGCGTAAGGATTGCCTGATGCGTCTGGGCTAACGCCTTGGCCTCATCATGGCCAATGGTTGTTTTGAGATGTACGATCATAAGATAAAAGTACTCCCTCTTCTTCTATAATTAGAGACTATGGGCTAAATAGTTGAAGTGCACCAGACCGCAAAATTCCTCCTTGTCGATTACGGGAAGCAGATTAACGGGCAGAGCATGTTGATTAAGAAGATCTATCATTTGAGAAAAGGTGGTCTCCGATTGTATAGACAATGGGTTATCATTCCACCAAGGTGCGTTTTCTTTCCCCTGTTGGTCATGGAGGACTGCTTTCCGCAAATCAGCATTAGTGGCCAAGCCAAGGCATTTACCTTGATCAACGACCAATACTATACCCAATCCACCTTTATCAAGTGCTTCAAGAGCATCCCAAACCGAACAATCTGATGGCACCTGAGCGACATTTTTAGCATCTATCATAAAATACTTGGCTTGGATATCCACTGGTATATCAGGATGTAGTATATCAAGATAAGCCTGGTAGGGGTTATCAGAACGCATTAAATGAGCTCCTATCACAACATTGGAGATTCCTAAAATCTTAAGCACTGAAGCCACCTCTGGACGAATACCCCCGTCAATAAGGAATGAGGTTCCCGCCAACGCTCTGCGCCAACGGCCTATCACTTGAAACGCTTCATTGGGAAAGGATCCACCGCTTTGTCCAGGAATCGTTGTCATCAAGAGAAGAGCATCCAAATATTCCATTTTTTCTGGCTGCAGATGCTCTAGTGAAGTCCACCGATAGGCCAGACCTTTTTTAACTCCTTCGTAGGACGAGGGAATGTTCTCGAAAGGGTCGGAGGCGAGATCTTCTGCCTGAAAGTAAACACATGATATTGGACAGTCTCCAAGAATTAGCCATAGATCATCTGGGTTAGTCAGAACAGCATGAATCTCGATGGTAAATCTTCCGTCTTCTTTAAGATGGGCTAAAACATCTTTTGCCATCATCAGATTAGCGTCCGTTATATCGAGATGGATGTTAAAAACATTGAGCAATTCCAGTTTGGACAGACCGCTTTTCCAATCTTGACTTTCCTGAGCAAAAACCGAAGCGTGCACCCTCATCCTAGGCCATTTGACGTTGCTGTAATTCTACCATAAGGTGGTAACGTTCTTTGTTAGCCATCAGGATTTCGTGATTACCAATCTCTTCTATTTTACCATGATGTAACACAACAATCTTTGTCGCATTTCGAACCGTGGAAAGACGATGAGCAATAACAATGGTTGTTCGATTTTGCATTAACCGCTCAAGAGCATCTTGAACTAGAGACTCTGATGCGCTATCCAAGGATGAAGTGGCCTCATCAAGTACTAAAATCTTAGGATCCTTTAGAATAGCTCGTGCAATCGCTACGCGCTGCTTTTGACCACCGGATAGCTGCACCCCTCTTTCCCCAACCATGGTGTTTAAACCTTCAGGTAAACCATCAACAAACTCCATCACATTGGCCTTTTGTGCCGCCTCTATAATCTCTTTCTCAGAAGCATTCGGGCAACCATATACAATGTTATCTTGAATGCTGCCTCCAAATAGAACAACATCTTGAGGTACTATCCCAATATTCTGACGGATGCTCTCTACGGGGTAACCTTTGATGGAGGCTCCATCGATTGTTATATCTCCATCATAATCAGGATAGAATCCCGCCAAAAGCTTAACCATTGTTGACTTTCCTGAACCACTTGTTCCCACGATAGCCACATGATCTCCTTTATCAATCTGAAGGCTAATACCATCTAATGCAGGTATATCTTGGCGTGTTGGATAGGAAAACGATACGTTCTGAAAAGCAATGGATTGCTCGAATTGCATCGGCGGAGGGAGATCTGCATCAATATTCATTTCCGTGTCCTGGGATAAAATTTCCTGCACGCGCTTGGTAGCACCGAATGTCCCAAGTAACACCACATAATAGTTCCCAAGACTGGCAATGGCCCCTCCAATAACCCCTGTCAAAAGAATAAACAAGGTCAAATCACTTACTGATAGGCCATCATATTTCACCATGAGTGCTCCGCGCCATAGAACGGTCATTAGCGAGCCAAACATGAAGAAAATGATAAACACTACGAATACAGCACGAACCTTTCCGTATTTCATGGCTACAGAAATCATATCGTTAATTGCCAATCGATAACGCTGCATTTCAAATCGCTCATTGACAAATGCCTTTACCGTAGTGTATTGAGAAAATGCTTCTTCCGCAATCACATTCGTCTTGGCCAGAGATTCCTGACGTTTTGAGGAAAAGCGCTTAACATACATGCCTAACGCCATCGCTACCAAAACCACAATTGGTATGATACTCAACATAAACAGAGAAAGCTTAGGGGCCTCAATGAAAATGATAATGAGCCCACCGATAAACAGAACAATCTGCCGAATGAGCTCCGGCAATGTATTGGAAAAGGTGGACTGAAGTTGCTCAATATCTGCTGTAAGTCGGGAAATGAGATCACCTGTGCGATTGCGTTCAATAAAGGAGACGTCTAAGGCAATGATTCTCTGAAACAAATCACGACGCAGATCAGCTATTCCATACTCGCCTACTTTAGTAAAAAGGTATATTCTTGTATAGGATACGACAGCCTGAAAAACCAATAACCCAGCAAAGACATAAATGTAGGTCTCAACCCCAGCTTGTGGGATGAACTTCGTCAAGATATGTTCATTTCCTTCAGCGGCCTGTGCCATTTCTCCAGCAAGCTTCATAACCACTAAAAACATACTCGCTGAGATACCTAACAAGATTAGCCCGGTAACAAAGGATAAGCGGTAGCGCCAAACGTAGCCCATGACATAACGCGCTGCATTCCACTCGGCCTTTGAAGGGCGTCCTCTTTTAGGAGTTTCATTTCGTCGGCGACTCACGATAAACTGAGTATATTTTGGAGACCTACTGGACGATTACTTACAAATCCCTCGGCATAGTTAGCACCAATTAAATTGCCGAATTCCGCATGGCGGCCCTTTAACATTTCAAGAAAGGTGGGCGTAGAAATAAAGGTCTTTTTATCCGAGTTATCAAACGCTTTGTCCTTGGTGTTGATCGAATGAAACTGTGTTGAATAAGCCATAATGGCTTCCCACTTTTTATCCCAAAAATCAGAGATGTTTACCACAAAACTTGGTTCAATATAGTCTGATTGGATGTAATGGTATACCGCCTTGGGTCTATGAGCTTGCTGCACATTGCCCTGATCATCTCGTGTTTCTATTTTGACAAGTCCACTTAAGAAAGCTGCCTCACGAACAAGCTTTGCAGCCTGTGGATGATCGGGATGCCTATCCTTTACTGCGTTGGCCAACACAATCTGGGGACGAGCACTCCGAATGGCTCGAATAACCGCCAATTTACTTTCCATAGAGTCATCGATAAAACCATCAGAAAGACCAAGATTAGCGCGAAATGTGACCCCTAAGATTTCCCGGGCTTTTGTTGATTCCCTTAGACGGCTCTCCTTGTTACCCCGGGTGCCCAGCTCGCCATAGGTCAAATCCACAATTCCAGTAGACTGACCCTGCGCATTGGCAACGAGCAAGGTACCTCCACAACTGAGTTCCACATCATCTGGATGGGCCCCAAAAGCTAAAATGTCTACCGGGCGTATCACTATTCCAAATAGGCTTTTAATCCCTTAAATATTTCAAACGGTTCTTTTGTCGCTGCATTTCCCAACAACCAGCCAGGGACATTTCCGCCAGGATCAGTAGAATATTCCAGTGTTACCTCCACCCCATTGCTTTTCTGGACTAAACGATATTCCCCATCATAAATGGGTATGCGCACAATTCCATCTTTTTCGTCTATAGCATCTGGGTCACTCGTCATCGGAAGCGTGTAACCATTGCTCGTTTTCTTTTGGCTAATCTCTACAATCACATCACGATCTGCAACTACTGGCGTTTTTACAATCATGTGGTATTTTGTTTTACTGCTTGACTCCGATAAAATAGTGACCTCACCTGCCTTTGGTTGCCACTTAGGATAAGTCAATGGATTCATCAAAACATCTAATACCTCATCCATGTCTGCTTTGATTAAAGCGGTCACTTTAGAATCATCCATAGCACGACCGCTTGGACGAGTCCATACCTTGATGCCGCCTTCATTTTTCTGCAGCTCCCATGTTTGAGCATAGCTTGTAACACAAAGACAACAAACTATACTTAGCAATAATAATCTCATAGATTTTTTTAGTGGCAATCGTTATAAAAAACATGCCAAGTTTATACATAGCCCTCCGCTGATAAATAGCGCTCCGCCTCTAAAGCGGCCATACACCCTGTACCTGCGGCAGTCACCGCTTGACGATAATGCTTGTCCTGAAGGTCGCCTGCTGCAAAAACGCCCTCGATATTTGTAGCGGTGGAATCGGAAGATGTTACCACATATCCTTGTTCGTCGGTATCAATAAAATCAGCAAACACATCCGAATTAGGCTTGTGCCCAATGGCTACAAAAAATCCTTCAATAGGAATCTCCGTCAGCTCGCCTGTTTGATTATTTTTTACACGCATTCCTTCGACGACCTGCTCGCCAAGAACTTCATCGGTCTCAGAATTCCAATGCACGGTAATCTTATCCGACTTTAGTACGCGATCCTGCATGACTTTAGATGCACGCATTTCGTCGCGCCGCACGAGCATATGGACATGACTACAAATCTTGGAAAGGTAAAGAGCCTCTTCACAAGCTGTATCTCCTCCCCCAACAACGGCAACATCCTTGTTGCGATAGAAAAACCCATCACAAACTGCACAGGCTGATACACCTGAGCCATTTAAACGTTTTTCGCTAGGTATTCCCAACCACTTAGCCGAAGCTCCTGTGGATAGGATCACGGCATCTGCGGTAATCTCTTTTTCTCCATCAATCCAAAGTCGATGTGGCTTTTGACTAAAATCCACTTTAGTGATCATACCATATCGGATATCTGCTCCCATACGTTCCGCCTGCTTCCTGAAATCCTCCATCATTTGAGGACCAAGAATACCGTCTGAATATCCAGGATAATTTTCTACATCCGTGGTTTGCATCAATTGTCCACCAGGCTCTAATCCTTGATACAATACAGGGTGTAAATTTGCTCTCGACGCATAAATTGCCGCCGTATATCCCGCAGGTCCTGAACCCACAATGAAGCATGCTACATGCTCTCTTTCTTTTACCTCGCTCATACTGTTAAAATACTATTCGAAAGTATAATACGCCAACGCTAATTTGAACATATTATATCTAAATAACTATGGCTATAGCACGCCCAAACCCCAAGAGCCCCCTCTACATTGCCTTTCACTTGTACAGGAGCTGTAAATGGAGTATCTCCCCCATCATTTTGGATGGAAGACCAAAAATCGTAAATAGGCCTTGTGATATTTGACCACTGTAGGTATACCGTATCACCTACGATAAAATATCCGAACGTTTCAATATCCTCACCTTGGGGATTAGCATAAGCCCGCTCCAACGGCAGGCTAAACTCCGCGCCAGAAACACCAAAAATTCGGTCATCCCATACCGCCTGGGTTGGACGATAGAAAGGCTCCTCATTTCGAGCGGTTTGATACATAATTTGGTTTCCTATAAAATCCGGTATTGTCAGATGGACGTAAACCACAGCAAGCGTATCAATGGTAGAATTCTTTTCCCAAGTCAGTGAATCCGGTGAAATTGCAGGTACCATATAATCTACTGCCGATATTTGACTCCCATCTTCTGTTGTTATATCCAAGGTATAGCTTCTTCCCTCTGTCCCTATAACCGAAGCATTTCCCGTAGTGAAGTAATCAATCAGATCATTAACAGGCAATGTGTAAACGCAAACATTAGGCACGTCTGCTGAATCTGCTAACGAGCCTTCTAAGCCAAATTCCTCAAGAAGTAAGGCCAATTCCTCATTCGTTAAGAATCCAGATAGATCATTTATGCATAGCTCGTTGAGCGCTGTTGAGTTCCCAGCATCATCACTTACTGTCATGGTGGCATTATGCACAAACAATCCTTCGAGATCATTAAAACTTTGGCTACCAAAAAAGGGCTGAGAAGTCGTTAAAAAAACAAAAGGTGGCTCACCCGAGGCGATTGATCCCTCAACAACATAGGATGACTGAGTATCAGGGAGATCGATAGTAATTTCTTTTTCACAAGCAGAAGTCAGTACGCCGATTGCGATTACCCACAAACCAATAGACCGTTGAATGTTATGTAGTGACATCATTAAAATTTAAAGTTCCAAGCTCCTGTAAATAAAACGGGAAACAACGAGGCCTGCTTTGCGCTTACCTCGAGGTCGCCGGCAGAAAGATCACCTTGAAAATCATAGTATATGAAATATGGATTGTAACGATTATAGGCATTGTACACCGACAAGGAAACGGCAGAATATCGTTTATCATCATCGCGAAGAAGCATGGTGGCCGATAGATCTAATCGATGATATGCCGCCATCCTGTAGTCATTTCTTGGACCATAAACATTGGTTACCTCACCTCCAATAAAATACCATTGTACGGGTAATGTGGTGTTTTGGCCACTGCCATATACCCAGGTTGCACTGACATCCCACTTTTCGTTCACATCATATATAACAACAACCGATGCGTCGTGACGTCGATCAAACTTCGCACGGAAGGGCATTCCGTTGTTTATATCATCAAATCGACGCTCACTCCAAGAGAGCGTATACCCTACCCATCCATTGAATTTACCATAGCGCTTCTTGACAAAGAACTCAGCACCATAAGCATACCCATTACCGTATACAAATTGATCCTCCGTTTCTTGCGTACCATCATCGTTGGCACCCTCAGCATATTCAATTTGGTTCCAAAGTCTTCTGTAATAGCCTTCCACAGACATTTCATAGGCATTATCCTTGAAGTTTTGGAAATAACCAATCGATCCTTGGACTGCAGTTTGTGGCTTCGAACGGTCTGTACTTGGCACCCATAAGTCAGTAGGAAGTGTGGTTGTCGACTGAGAGACCAAGTGCATGTATTGTCGATTTAATGAAGTCCCACATTTAATGGATGCCATGGGATTCAAAAGGAAACGCATACTTATCCTTGGCTCAAGACCATAATAGGTGGCAAAGGCCTCGTTTCTTCCTTTGGAAACCGTGTCGATGGGAAGTCCTGTGGTTTCATCATAATAGATTCTGTCTCCCGGTCCCACATTGGACCATAAACTTGCACGAAGACCAAGATTTAGCTTCCACCACGATGTTGCATCCCATTCATCTCTGAAATAAATCGCCCCTTCGTGAGCCCATTTAGGATCAAGGTCATTAGTGAAATCTTCCTCTCCTGAACCGAGCTCTACTTGATAGGGTGTAAATCGATGAAAAATATACTCATAGCCAAAACGCGCATTGTGTCGTACAGAAGGATAATAATCAAAGTGCCCTTTTATACCGTAATCTCGTATACCTGACTGCAACTTGAATCGAAAGGTTTGGAAGCCTGCGTTGACTCTAGAGATATAATCATTAAAAACTAAGGTCGTATTTAAAAAGAGGCGAGGCTTAAACTGATGATTCCAACGCATTGTGGCTGTTGTATTACCCCATGGAATTTCAAAATTAAAATCACCATCTGATGAGCCAAAAGCAAATCGATCACGCCCGATGTAACTCGAGATAAATAAGCGGTCTTTATCTGTAAGCTTAGCGTTGACTTTTATGTTTACATCAAAGAATGATGGAATTCTTCCTGAATTTCCTTGCTTACTTAATACAGGGTTGATAAGGTAGGGTAAGTAGGTGATTCGATTACTGATTAGAAAAGATGCCTTTTCCTTCTTGAGTGGTCCTTCAACCGTAAATCTTGAAGCAATGGCCCCGACCCCCCCTTCGGCATGAAATTCTTGCATATTACCTTCTCTCATCGAAACATCCAAAACAGAAGATATCCGTCCGCCATATTCTGAAGGCATAGTTCCTTTAATCAGCTTTGTACTCTTTATTGCATCCGAGTTAAATACACTAAAAAATCCAAGCAAGTGACCGGGATTATATACCGTAGCATTATCGAGCAAGACGAGGTTTTGGTCAGGTCCTGATCCTCGAACATAAAGTCCTGAATTACCCTCTCCACTACTCATAACTCCGGGCATGAGCTGTAAGGTTCGTAAGATATCTGCTTCCCCAAAAAGAGCGGGTAGTTTTTTCACTGTGGAGGTCTCCACTTCAAGGACTCCCAAATCAGTAGATGATACATTTTCATCTTCCCTTTCACCTGTTACTACAACTTCTTGCAAGAAATCTTCATCAGAAGCTAACTCAAAATTGAGCACAACATTGGAATCAATAAGATTGACTTCCACAATAGACTCTTGCAGTCCTATAAAGGAACATTGTATTCTGTAGGAACCGGGAAGCAGAGACAGGGCGTAATATCCATACGTATTGGTAACCACAGCAATGTCTGTGTTTTCGACTTGGATAACAGCTCCTATCAAATCTTCACTCGACTCTGCCTCGAGTACGTAGCCGCTAACCAGTATTTTTTTTTGTGCTTGAAGAGAAGATGGACAACAACAGAAAAAGGCAAACAAAAGCGTGGAAAATGCTATTAAACAAGAGGGGATTGACCTTTTTTTCATGATGGACCTCAAAAATAAGTTATCTCATAGGTATAACCACTTTTCTTTCATAAAGTTCCTCTCCGCTCTGCAAATCATAGACACGAACTAAAAACATCCCTTCCTTTAGCAAAGCACTTTCTAGGGAAACGGGGATATCAATGGTTGAAGCGCCATACGTATTAAAGCCATCTTCATAGATGAATTGACCACTTATGCTGTGAAGTACTACACCAATACTTTCCCGCTCCTCCGTATCGATTAGGAGGTTAAACTTATCCTCAACAATTGGATTGGGATACAATTCTACGTTGCCATTGGCTTCCGCCGTGCGCCGCGCCATATACATAGCAAAAAAGGAAGGAATACCATAGCCATACTCATGATCAGGGTTGGAAAAATGATGACTAAAGCGCTTCACATCACTAAGGATTTCAAAAGGTGTTAACTCGGGATACGCACTCCAATACGAAGCACACAATCCGCTGACTAGAGGGCTGCTAAACGACGTTCCATCAGCGTAGGTGAGAAAGCCATACGGCGAGGTCGTGAGCACATCATATCCCACGCCCATGACATCAGGTTTAATACGACCATCAGCTGTAGGGCCTAATGAGGAGAACGACACCCGATTACCGTCTATCGTTGTTGCTCCTACCGCCAGAACACTATCTCCATCTGCAGGGGCTGTGACATATTGCCAAGCATCATTCCCAGAATTTCCGGCACTATTAACTACTAAAAATCCCTTTCTTGCTGCAAGATCTGCCGCAATAGTAATTGGCGTCGTATTGCCGTCCATATCCTCAATTGTATGGTTTTGATCGGCAATATCAAACCCGGTCGAATAGCCAAGAGAAGTGTTTATCACTGAACGAATCCCCATGATGCTATCCGCGTGTTCGGCAGCAATAGCCC
>MDTG01412506.1_pt1 | contig 10562 bp, 10 predicted proteins | sample 811421 | NCBI WGS metagenome assembly MDTG01 (sample SAMN05326645, study PRJNA326480) | marine metagenome | isolation source: seawater | place: Pacific Ocean: South East | collected 2011
ATAAAGGTGAGGGGATGGCCGAAGAATTAAGATGGGCTTTAATCGTAATCAGTGTATTTGTCATTGGTGGTTTATTAATTCATGGTTTATGGTCTGTGCGCAAAAAGGATAATCCTGATGTTGAGCAGCAAGAACGGGTTGAGCCAAATGAAGCAAGTGCAGAAACGAGTGAATCTTCACAGCCTTATGCGCAAGAGCGTGATGAGCCTGAGTTTGGTGATTTAAGCTTTACTGCTGAAAACACCGAAGAGCCAGACGTTGAAGTCGAAGAAGCGGCTGACACTGAAGAGCAACCAGAATCGCCTGCACCGACAGACTTTATAATTGTGCACTTACAGATGCCTGAAGGCTTAGCAATGGAGGGCAGTCAATTACTGCCAGCTGTTAATATGCTAGGTTTCAAATACTCGGATGAAGGCTTCTTTAATCGCCATCTAGACCCCGCTGGAACAGGCCCTGTGTTATTCCGTTTGGTGAATATGTACAATCCTGGAACGTTTGATATTGATAATATGGAACAGTTCAGCACAGCGGGTGTCAGTTTGTTTATGACATTACCATGCGATGGTGATGGCCTAAGTGCCTTCAATATGTTGCACAGCGCTGCTAAAAAGTTAGCGGATGAGTTTGGTGCGACTATTTTAGATAGCAACCGTGAAGAAATGACGGTTGATAGCGTACGTGAATATGTTGAAAAGGTAAGAAGCTTTTCAGCGTAATCCATATTCGCAAGTAAATGATTGTTAGGCCACTTGGCGTTAAGTCGTCTAAGTGGCTTTTTTATGTAGATTTTTGAGGTTTTCATGTCCAGCCCTATCTTTGAGCAAATTAGTCAACTACGTGCCCAGTTAGAAGAGCATAACCATAATTATTATGTGCTGGATGCACCCAGTATTCCCGATGCTGAATATGACCGCTTAATGCGAGAACTAAGTAGCTTAGAGCAAGCAAATCCTGAGTTTCAGAGCCCTGATTCACCCAGCCAAAAAGTGGGTGGAGCCGCGCTTGATAAATTTGAACAAGTAACCCACCAAGTTCCTATGTTGTCGCTTGATAATGCTTTTTCACAAGAAGAGTTTGCGGCGTTTAATCGCCGAATTAAAGAGCGCGTGATGGATTCCCGCGAACTCACATTTTGCTGCGAACCAAAGCTTGACGGTTTAGCTGTGTCGATTATTTATCGTAATGGTGTGCTGGTTCAAGCTGCAACACGTGGCGATGGTATGGTGGGTGAGAACATTACACAAAACGTGAAAACGATTCGTAATGTGCCATTAAAACTTCGCGGCAATGATTTTCCTGCTGAACTTGAAGTACGCGGCGAAGTATTTATGGACAGTGCAGGCTTTGCAAAACTGAACAGCGACGCTGAAAAGCGAGGCGAAAAGGTATTTGTTAACCCTCGTAATGCTGCGGCTGGGAGTTTACGTCAGCTCGATTCTAAGGTAACGGCAAAACGCCCATTAATGTTTTATGCATACAGCACAGGGCTGGTGGCTGATGGACAACTGCCAGAAGATCATTACCAACAACTGGCAAAATTGACTGATTGGGGATTACCACTTTGCCCTGAAACTAAGTTAGTTGAAGGTCAACAGGCGGCGCTTGATTATTATCAAGACATCTTAGCGCGCCGAAGTGAGCTTGCCTATGAAATTGACGGTGTGGTTATTAAGGTCAACGACAAAAAGCTCCAAGAGCGTTTGGGCTTTGTTGCCCGCGCGCCCCGTTGGGCTATTGCGTTTAAGTTTCCAGCTCAAGAAGAAATTACACAACTTTTAGATGTTGAATTCCAAGTAGGGCGAACGGGTGCAATTACACCGGTAGCACGTTTGGAGCCCGTATTTGTTGGCGGAGTCACTGTATCGAATGCCACTTTGCATAATGGGGATGAAATAGCCCGTTTAGGCGTTAAAATTGGCGATACGGTGATTATTCGCCGCGCAGGCGATGTAATCCCTCAAATTACCCAAGTGGTACTGGAACGTCGTCCTGAGAGTGCAAGAGAGATTGTATTCCCAACCACTTGTCCAATTTGTGACTCGCATGTAGAGCGTATCGAGGGTGAAGCAGTTGCACGATGCACCGGTGGGTTGGTGTGCCAAGCACAACGTAAACAAGCAATTAAGCATTTTGCTTCACGTAAAGCGCTTGATATTGACGGGTTAGGAGACAAAATTGTTGACCAATTAGTCGATCGTGAGCTTATCAAAACGCCTGCTGATTTATTTATTTTAAAACAAGGTCACTTTGAGTCACTTGAACGAATGGGACCAAAGTCTGCTAAAAATTTGGTGAATGCGCTGCAAGAGGCAAAGCAAACTACCTTAGCTAAATTTCTTTACTCTTTGGGTATTCGTGAAGTCGGTGAAGCAACAGCTCAAAACCTCGCTAATCACTTTTTAACCTTAGAGAAAATTACTCAAGCCAGTGTTGATGCACTAACAGAAGTGAGCGATGTGGGTGAAATTGTTGCTAAGCATGTGCGCGGGTTCTTTAGTGAAGAGCACAACATGGCTGTTGTTAATGCGTTAATAGAGCAGGGAATTCATTGGCCAGCTTTAAATGCACCAAGCGCTGAGAAGCAACCTTTAGCTGGGCTGACGTATGTTTTAACAGGCACCTTAAGTGAGCTTAATCGAAACGATGCGAAAGCGCGTCTGCAAGCTCTCGGCGCAAAAGTATCGGGGAGTGTGTCGGCTAAAACAAATGCCCTTATTGCAGGTGAAAAAGCAGGCTCTAAACTAACAAAAGCACAAGAGCTGGGTATTGAGGTGCTTACTGAAGCCGATTTAATTGCTTTATTAAGTGAACACAATGGATAGTTTGCAGCAAGCTGTCTCGTCAGTCGCTTTAACGATAGGTCAGTGGATTCAACCCCATTTGTATAATATTTCTTTATTGTTAGTGGTGTGTTTTATCTCATTATATGCCAACGATATTATTAAAGTGACTAAGCGCTTTGTTGCCAGACGTCACTTTATTATTCGCGTGTTATGCTTTGTTGCCGTGACAGGCTTTGGTATGGGGCTTTTGGTGGTGTTTGTGACGCCATTTTTAAGTAAGCTACTGATGTTATTAGGTATAAAGTGGTTAGGTTTAACGTTAACCGGTGCATTCTTGGTATTGGGTGTTATCGCAGATAAGAAGAATCAGCTATGATGCGTTACGGGCCAGAATATTGGGATAAACATGGCGCTTATCGAACCCCCATAGCGTTTCATTTAACCTTGTTAGTACTGCTTCGTAGTTATTTTATCTGGTTAATGGCCGCGTTAAGTCGGCGCCCTGATTTAGATATTATGTCGTTGTTTTTTAGCTCTAAATCAGAGTTTTTTATGGCGATAGGCATTGCAGCAATTGCGCTGTTACCCGCGGTTGTTTTTTGTTTTAGAAGGCCACAAGAAAACCCTGAAACCGCTAAGCGGTGGGCAACTGTGTGGCGTTTTATGCGGTGGCCTTTGATTGTGTGTGCTGTGATAGATTTAGGCTGGCTGACCTACCAAGCCGCGCACAGTTATTATCAATTCTCATTTTTTTTGGCGTGCCAAATGGTATTGGTGCTTTGGGTGCTACTTTATCTGGTAAAAAGTCGCTATTTATCCGTGTTTTTCAATGATTGGCCCGATCCAATCGTAAAAAAAGGAAACTAACCATGCTGGCTATTAATCAATTACTAGCAAAAATTTCAGCATTGATTGCAGTGGTATTGATTGCCCTGTGGTTTTTTACACCACTTTGGCACAGTGTCGCGTTTTCTTTTTTTGTTCTTTTGTGGGCTTTTATCACAGTATCAAGTCTGTACCGTGTGACACCTTTATTCGTGTCACGCAATCCAATTGAAGATTCATTAAAGCGCGATGTTAACCAGTTAGCATTGATTAGCCTTTCCGGTTTGTTTGATTTTAAACGCAAAGCGGAATTTGTATTAATAGGGCAGATTAAAAAGATAAAAATTGGCGATGGCATTATTCATGTTACCGATATCAATGAACAGACATTGACCGCAGTTTTAAGCGTTGCAGAGTCGAAAATTGACGCTTATTTACATACCTTACTGTCTGAACGAGAACGCGAAAATATAAAAATAATTAAGCAGTCTAGTACCGACTAGCCATAATACAGAATCATTTCGATGGATTTAACCAGTTGCTATCTGCGTTAAAAATTGCTCATGAACGACAGTTTCGTTGTGGGCGTTAGAGCAAGGTAGGAGCAATGGCCGATAGCAACTAAATATCATCGTTTTTGCCTTGCGACCACACGGTTTTTTTTGCATCAAAATAGATCATTTAAGTAAGTAAATTGGTATAAGGTTTAATTTGCTTAACTATTTTTTAAGCAGTATTTTGAACGTGGGTTTATCAATACCTAGGAGAACACAATGTTAACTTGGCAAGATATTTTAGAGTTTGCCCACAACGGCAATCCAACACCTCCCCGTAGAGTTGAAAAGACGCCATTAGAGTGGCAGCGTGAGCTTGCGCAAGATACTTTCTATGTAACACGCCAAAAAGGCACAGAGCGTCCGCACAGCTCTGATTCATGCACACTCTTTGAGCCTGGGAAATATGCGTGTGTATGTTGCGATAATTTATTGTTTGATGCCGATGAAAAGTTTGACAGTGGCACTGGTTGGCCTTCATTTACCCAACCAAGCAGTGCCGAAAGCATTGCGTACATAGCCGATACAAGTCACGGTATGCAACGTATTGAGGCTATTTGTAATGTCTGCGATGCCCATTTAGGTCATGTTTTTCCTGATGGTCCGCCGCCAAGTGGTTTGCGCTACTGCATGAATGCTGTGGCAATGAAAAAATGCGATTAGGTAAACTAATCTAAATATTGCGCAATAATAAAAATAAGGTGCTCTCGGTAAATTGGCTTACTGATAGTGTAGTCTGTCAAGATACTTGATTGTGCCTTATCATCCTTTAAAGCCGAGGCTGTTACAGCAATAATCGGGATATGTTTAAAACGATCATCACTGCGAATTAACTGGCTGGCTTCAAGCCCTCCCATTACAGGCATCTTCAAATCCATTATGATTAGGTCAGGCTGATGTTGCTCTATTTTTTTCAGTGCATCTTCACCATTAATTGCCGTATCGATAGTAAAACTCCAGCGCGATAAGAACGATTCTAAATAATCACGGTTATAGGGAATGTCGTCTACGATTAAAATGCGCGCAGGATTAAAGTGATAACTAGTGATTGCAGGGTAATTACGGTGCTCAATTTCTGTTATTGATTCAGCTAACTCGACGTTGGGAATTGAAACAATAAACTCACTGCCTTTGCCTTTTTCACTGATAACAGATAACTCGCCGCCCATCAATTTTATAAAGCGTAATGAAATAGCAAGGCCTAAGCCTGTACCACCAAACTCAGAACTGCGTTGTCCTTGAACTTGTTCAAAGTCATTAAAGATTAAATCTTGTTGATCTTTTGGAATGCCTTTACCGGTATCTTTCACATGAATTTTTATATCAAGATGGCTGTCGTCATCATGTGGTTTAAAGTCAAAGTATACGCTTACACTGCCTTGTGACGTAAACTTAATAGCATTACTTATTAAGTTGGTAAGTACTTGACGAAGCTTGTTACTGTCGAGCAATACGGGGGGAGTGAGATCAGGGTGTGCGGTTACTTTAAAATTGAGATCTTTTTGTGCGCTGAGCTGTAAAAACATCATATTTAATTCATGGCACATGGTGGGAATTTCAACCCGCTCAATATCGAGCTGCATTTTACCTGCATCGACTTTTGATAGATCAAGAATATCGTTTAGTACGTTTAATAACGAATTGCCTGAGATGGAAATCGCTTCAAGGTAGCGGCGTTTGTTTTTGTCGGTTTCGCTGTCTTGCAATAATTGGCTGAAGCCTAACACGGCGTTTAAAGGTGTTCTTAACTCGTGAGACATATTGGCTAAAAAGCGACTTTTTGCTTGGTTTGATTGTTCTGCTTGTTCTTTTGCATCCAAGTATTCTTGAGTGCGCTTAGCCACGGTTTCTTCGAGTTGGCTGTGCTGTTCATGCATGCTGTTAATTTGCTGTCTAACCGCGGCTCGCATCATTTTAAAGCCACTGGCAAGTGTGCCTATTTCATCTTGGCTTTTAATATTAATAGGGCAATTTAAGTCGCCTGTGGTCACTGCATGGGAGAACTCAACAAGTTGATCAATGGGTTGCAAAATTATGCGCCTAATAATGATATAAGCAATAATGAGTGCTGTTAGCAGGTAGATTGCAAATAAAGAGACGGCGTTACTGATAATAGATTTGGTTTTTTGGGATAAATCGATGTCAGAAAACGTGACAATAACGTAACCAATATTTTCACCGTAATGATTTTTTACTGGCACTGTTACAGCGTACTGGTGATCAAGCGCGATAATCTTATTTCGTCTCGGATTGAGTTGCTGCAATATCGTTTGATTCGTCTCTAAGGTATCGACTTTGCTGTTATCGGGGTGAGCTGCAATAAAATTATTTTGATCAATAAAATAAATAGTTTTGAGGTCATCAAAGGTATTATGTTTGAGAATATTTTTTAATGTTATCCCCTGAATTTTTAAGACCCAACTGCCAGTGGTGTTATCTGATGTTAATGAGTTTATTTCAGACAGCATCGGCGAAACAATCGCGTCTGCTTTTTCACTCATATTAAGCAAGGTTTGCTCTTTTAATTCCAAGACATGTATAGCCGTGCTCACGCCTAAAATTAGCGTGATAGTAAAGCCTATGATTATCAGAATTTTATGCGCAATACTGATTCTCATTGGCTGCTCTTAGTTTGTGTTTTTAAAGCGTGCATGTTTGCATTAATTTTTGCATCAGTACTTTTAATTAATTGTTTAATGTCGGCACCATAAAATATTTGGCTAAATGTTTGCGAAATAATTTCACCAATGACTGGAAATTCAACCATACCGGCTTGCAGTCGATCAGGCGTAGCATGCTCAAACACCCATAGCATTGCGTTGTTAAAGCCGGGTTTATTGACTAAAGTAAATAGCTTTTCGTGCCATACCTTTTGTCTTGGTGGCGACCCCCCGGTGCTGAGTAAAGCGGCCGTTTGCTCACTCGTTGCCCATTGAATAAATAACCAGGCTGCAATTTTTTTATTAGAGTGGCTATTAATCGCAAATGCCCATGCCCATGGTGATGTTTCTCTGGCAACAGGTCCTTTTGGAAGGGGAGCGGCTTCCCATTTATTCCAAATATCGGATTCTTCAGCCGTGTCTATTTCATTGTAAAAGTGAGACGCAAGGATTGCCGAAGCCAGTTTGCCGTGTTTAAACAATTGACGTATCTCATAAAAATGCAGTAAGCGGCTATTTTCCGGATTACCGTAACCTGTGACTAAGTTCCGATACATTTTAAGGCTTTGTGCCGTCTGTGGACTATCAAATGTTGATATACCTTGTTCATTGAGCACTTCTGCGCCATAGGCACGCATTACGGGTAACACCGTCCATGTATTAAGCCCTGCACCGGGTAGTGTGCGTGAAGCAAACGCGTGCATGCCGGCGAGTTTAGAGTCGGCATCAATCGCGCGCTGTAATTTTATTTTAGTTGCGTGTAACTGCTCGTAAGTATCTGGCACTTCAAGATTAAAGCGCTCAAATAAATCTTTGCGATAAAAATAAATAGGGGCTGAAAAATCAAAAGGTAAAGAATAAAGTTTGTTATCTATTTTGCAAAGAGTGAGGCTTCTTTCGCTAATATCTTCAAGTTGATACCACGTTTTATCAGTTATGAGTGGGTTATCTAGATAAGGTTGTAGGGGCTCTATCCAGCCTTGATTTTGTGCTTCACCTAAAAATGTAATGCCCATAGGCAATACATCGTATAGGCCTAAACCTTCGCTTAAATCTTGATGACGACGAGAGCGCATTTGAGATTGTTCCAGCGCATGAAAACCAACAGAAATCCCGGTAAGTTGCTCAAACAGGGGGATATAAGGTTTAAGGGCCAAAAATGCGGGCTGCTCGTCAGCCAGTATATTTATATGACTGCCTGCTTCACTTTGCCAATTTATATTAGCTTGCTGCCAATACTGCAAAGTAGCAGAAGCAATACTGACTGGACTGAAGAGTGCTATTGCAGCTAAAAGAAGCTTAATAGATTTCAAAAAAGGGCGCTCCATAATGAGAACATTTACTCAGATAGCTGAAGATTCATTTTTGCAGCTTGCGCTTTTATTTTTTCGAAGCGAGTGGCTTGCTCATCGTGTAATGTGTATTCATTAAGTAAAGCGTAGCATTTTTTTGCTAGCAATAAGTTAAATGATTGCCCTTGCGCATTAGAGTCGAATAAACATTGTAAAAGATTCAATGCAATACTGGCGTTTTTAGGCATAATTCTAAAGGCCTGTGTAAACGCTTCGAGCGCAATATTTAGCTGGCCTTTATTAAATTGCGTAACAGCATGGTTATTGAGTTCTTTCGGCCCCATTTTGATATCACGACGTTCAGTTTGCTGTTGTTGAATGTAGCGAAGAAACACAGGATCACTTACCGAAGGATGGCGCTCACAATGGCTTATAATTTGATTAAAGAGTGTTTGCGCTTTGTTGTGAAAACCGAGCTCGTGGAATGCCTTTGCTTTATCAAGCGCACCATCAACAGAACGAATTTGACTGTCACTCTCATCAAGTTGCTCGATTAGGGCCTTTGCTTTTTTATGCTCGTCTTTCAAATAATGTAAACGTGCGTTGAGTACATCAATTTGGGTTTGATTGTTACTATTTGGAAACTGTTGTTTTAAATCATTTAAATATTGATTTGTTTGTCTCGCAATACGATTAACTTGGTCTGTTTGATCTGTTGTCAGAGCAAAATCGATACCTGCCCGTGCTGCATTTAAGTATATATCAGGGTGATCGTGTATGGAGTGCTTTGCATAACTGGCGATATCTTTTTGCGTTAAGTAGCTTTTCTCGTAGTCATGATTTAACAGTGATACATGGCTGAGTGCTTTTTGTCGCTCAATGTTTCTTGGTGCTATATCAACAGCTTGACTAAAAAATAGTTGAGCGTCATCAAACTTATTAAGTTTAATGTCTAAACGACCTAACAAATCAAGGGCCACAAGGCGAGTTTCACTGCGCTGTAGCATGGTTTTTAACATGCGTTGAGCAAGAATATGCTCATTATTGGCAATAAGCGCCTCTACTAACCCGACTTTAGCCCACGTAAACTTTTGTATATCGAGTACGGATTTAAAAAATGTTTTTGCATCTTCATTTCGATTTAAACGAAGTAGGGCATCACCTTTTAATCGTAATAAAATGGCACTGTAGGTATTACTTTTATTTTGTAGTAATTCATCGATTTTCTTTATTGCTTTCGAGTCATTTTCATCATCAATTAGCTGATAAACACTGTAAAGGTGGTGCTTACGTAGTAGTACTTTCTCAATACGGCTTTTTAATTCATAAATGGTAAATGGCTTTACTAAAAAATCGTCAGGCTGGAGCTCTAACACACTGTGAACTAGAGAACCGCTTGTTTCGGCTGAAATGAAAATAAACCCTGTGGAGTTTTTAATTAAGCGTTTAACTTTAAGTTCTTCGTAAAGTTGGTAGCCATCTTGGTGCTTACTTAAATTGAATGAGCAAACGATGAGATCAAATTGTTCGTCCTGACATTGTTCTTTGGCTGAAATGGCATGGTCAGCAAAGCGCAGTTGTCGAAAACCTAATCCTTCGAGGGATTGTTTCATGTAGCTTTGAGCGAGTGGTTGCTCTTCAACTATTAAAATTTTGGCTTTCGAAAAAATCTTTGCAGGCATTGGACTTGCGATCGAGTGATATTAACAGTGACTATAATAAACAGTCTAGCTGCTGACAAGGCAAATTACAGGTTTTCAGTTAATTTAAAAACCTGACTCATGCTATAGCATGACTTATGTCGTATTTTTTATTTCCTTTTTATCTCAAAGAATTAGCTTAACAATCAGCTACAAACGTGATGATATTTATATTAGTGAATATCAAAAATGGCACAACGACTAGACGTGTTTTACAGGTGGTGGGTCGTACTGGACTAGCACCATCGAGCCGAGTCTTTGTAGAGAGTAACGATGCTTTTAGAAAATTTTTAATATGGAGCATAGAAAAGAGTGTTTTATAGCTGGTGGGTCGTACTGGACTTGCACCATCGAGCCTAGTCTTTGTAGAGAGTGGCGATGCTTTTAGAAAATTTTTAATATGGAGTATGGAAAAGAGTGTTTTATAGGGGTGGGTTGTACTGAACTTGAATCATCGAGCTTAGTCTTTGTAAAGAGTGGCGATGCTTTTAGAAAGTTTAGAATATAAAGTACAAAGTATGGAGTATGAAAAGAGAGTTTTATATGTGGTGGGTCGTACTGGACTTGAACCATCGAGCCTAGTCTTTGTAGAGAGTGGCGATGCTTTTAGAAAGTTTAGAATATAAAGTACAAAGTATGGAGTATGGAGTATGGAAAAGAGTGTTTTATATGTGGTGGGTCGTACTGGACTTGAACCAGTGACCCTCGCCTTGTAAGGGCGATGCTCTCCCAACTGAGCTAACGA
>MDTG01009276.1_pt1 | contig 10561 bp, 8 predicted proteins | sample 811421 | NCBI WGS metagenome assembly MDTG01 (sample SAMN05326645, study PRJNA326480) | marine metagenome | isolation source: seawater | place: Pacific Ocean: South East | collected 2011
GGATCCGGTCCCGTCCCGTTCTGGAGCATGCGAGCCCGCTCGAACGGCGATCCCCGTCGTTGCGGGGGGCGTTTCAGGCGATCGGGGCGTCGATCCAGCCGCCGCCGAGGACCAGGTCGCCGTCGTAACAGACCACCGCCTGCCCGGGCGCGACCGAAGACTGCCGATCCTCGAAAAGGACCTCGAGCCGATCGTCACCCCGCACCTGCGCGGTCGCGGGTACGGGCTCGGCGTTGTATCGGATCCGCACGGTGCAATTCCGCGGCTCGGTCGGCGGCTCGACCAGCCAGTTGGTCTGGCTCGCGAGACAGCCGCTGGAAAGCAGCGCCGCCCGATCTCCCACCGTGATGGTGTTGGCGACGGGATCCTTCGCGACCACGTAGATCGGCCGCCCGAAGGCCATGCCGATCTTCCGCCGCTGTCCGATCGTGAAGTGCTGATGCCCCGGATGTTCGCCGATCGTCTCGCCCTCACCGTCCACGATCGCCCCCGGCGTCACGCCGGTGGACGACTTCCGGGCGACGAGCCCGGCGTAGTCGTCGTTGGGAACGAAGCAGATCTCCTGGGAGTCCGGCTTGTCGAAGACCGGAAGATCGAACTCCTCCGCCAGTTCACGAACCCGCGACTTCGGCAGTCCCCCGACCGGCAGCACCATCTCGCCGAGCCGGTCCGCGGGCGTGCCGAAGAGCACGTACGACTGGTCCTTGCCATGGTCGACGCCGCGAAGCAGACGGTGACCACCACCCTCGCCCGCGGCCTCGACCTGCGCGTAGTGGCCGCTCGCGACATGTGTCGCCCCGATCTGCCCGGCGTACTCGTGCAGCCGTCCGAACTTGAGCCAGTCGTTGCAGCGGACGCAGGGATTCGGCGTTCGACCGGCGTCGTACTCCGCGACGAAGTGGTCGATGATCCGGCCGAACTCCTTCTTGAAGTTGACCACGTAGAAGGGAACGTCGAGCTTCGCGGCGACGAGCCGGGCGTCTTCGGCGTCGCCGACCGAGCAGCAGCCCTGCTTGCCGATCCGGACCTTCGAGGTGTCGCAGGTCTCGCCCGGAATCAGCTCCTCGAGGGCGTCGCCGGGCGAGCCCAGCCGCATGAACACCCCGACCACCTCGTGGCCCGCGGACCGCAGCAGGGCGGCGGCGACCGAGGAGTCGACGCCGCCGCTCATCGCGACGAGGATCTTGGTCGGTTGTTCGGGAATCACGCGAACATCCTACGAACCTCGACCGCCCTCTCGCCGCATCCGTGATGGCGATTCGGCACAATGCGTCTCGACCCCGACCGACTCCGCACCGGATCCGGATCCTTCGATCCGAATCTCCCCCATCTCTGAAGAAAGGCGAAGTCCGATGCACCAGGACCTCTGGGCCCCGTGGCGAATGGCATACCTCCGGGACCTCGAACGACGTCGGGCCGAGATCCCCGAGGGGGCCCCGGTCCTGTCCGACTTCATCGCGGCGGCCTGGGCGGCCCCGGACCGCGACGACGAGATGCTGGTGGTGCACCGCACCGACGAAGGCCTGATCCTGCTCAACCGGTTCCCCTATTCCAACGGGCACCTGCTGATCGCCCTGGGCGTCGCGAAACCTCGACTCCTCGACCATTCAACCGAGGAACGAGCGGCTTTCTGGGGACTCGTCGACCACGCCGTCGATCTCGTGGAGCGGGCCTTCAAACCCCATGGCGTCAACATGGGCGTCAATCAGGGAGACGCCGCCGGGGCGGGATTGCCCGCCCACCTCCACGCCCACGTCGTTCCACGCTGGAACGGAGATGTGAATTTCATGACGTCGGTCGGCGGTCTTCGAGTGATTCCGGAGTCGCTCGAGGAGGTCCTCGGGACCTACCGATCGCTCCAGGACGCCGATTGACTGGTGGAGGATGGCGGATTGGAACGCTTCGAGCCCGGACTCAGGACGCCGGCGCGACCCCCGGCGGGTCCGCCACCGATCGATCGGCGGGCCGGGTCGTTTCCCGGCGGGACCGGAACCCGTAGCTCAAACCCCGCGTTTAAGGTGGGTTCGCCGCTCATCGATCCCGACCTTCCACTCCAGACGCCACGATTCGTGGTGCCCGTGAGGCTTGGCCATCGTCGCAAGTCGTACGACCCCGTGGGGTTCGCAACGGTTCGAGACAGGGGGTTCCGGCACGGCCCGACAGGGGGCGCCCGGCGTCCATCAGGGAACTCTACCCCCAGTTTCGGGTACGGTCGAACAATCCGCGGAAACCGCGGTGAGGCGTGCCGGGGAGGTCTCCGCGGCGGTTTGACACCCTGCCGAGATGCTGTCAACATCCACCATTCGAGGATCGATCCGATCCCACCCCGGCTTCCCTGAGGATCCACAGACATGACCACCCGCGCCGCGTTCCGTTCCAGCTGCCTCCTGCTCGTCGCCACCATCGGCCTCGGCGGTTGCGCCAGTTCCTCCGACGTCAGCTTCAACGCCATCAAGGGTGACCTCACCCCCCACATCGTCGGCCTGACCGAACGCGACGTCGACATCGAACGGAACATGGCGGTCGTCGGAAACCAGAACCTCCGCATGTTCTGGGGCGACCTTGGTCGGATCTGGCTCTTCGATCGTCCGAGTCGACTCAGCCCGTACGACATCATCTCGACGAGCGGCCAGCCGAGCCAGTGAGCCCGACGGCCCTTCGGGCGACGCGGCTCCCCGACCATTCCTGACCAACCCCACGGGGTCCCGCCTTCGGGACCCCGTGTTCGTTTTTCACGACTCCCCGTTTCTCCCGTCGACGAATTCATCTCGTGCCCCTGCAACGCCTCGCGACATTCCCGATCCGGCTCGTCGTGATGGTGGTGTCGACCTTCCACCCCAGAACCCTGCCACCCATGCTCCGGCGGAACTACGGCCGCGAGCTGGCGGCGTGGGCGTTCCTCCCGATCATGCTCGGCGGCATCCAGGGGGGCACGATGGGCGTGCTCCTCAAGAAGACCTTCGCCGGGCTCCCGGGCCTCCCGGACGCCGGACTCGACCTGGCCGTCGCGGCGATCGCGGCCTCCACCGCGATCGGGAACCTCACCAGCGGCGTCTGGGCGACGGTCGCCAACGGCCGCCGCAAGGTCCCCTTCCTCTCCGGACTGATGCTGGCGACCAGCGGCTGCGTCGCCTGCATGGCCTTCACGCCGCGAACCGCGTTCGGGGCCTGGATGCTCGTCGCCCTGGTCATTCTCGGATGGATCTTCTGGAGCGCGGTGGTCACGATCCGGACCTCGGTCTGGCGGGCGAACTATCCCGACGCGAACCGAACCCGCATCACGGGCCGTCTCGCGACCGTCCAGGTCCTCGTGATGGCGGCCGGGGGTTTCATCATCGGTTGGAGCCTCGATCAGAACGTCGAATCGATCCGCTTCATGTTCCCGCTCCTCGCCGCGTTCGGCGTGGTCGGCGCGATCATCTACGGCGGCGTCCGGCTTCGGGGCCAGAGTCGACTGGCCCGCGCCGAACGACAGGGACATCGTTCCGAACGCCCGGCCCTCAACCCCCTCTCGGTGCTGCGCGTGCTCGGCGACGATCGCCGCTATGCCGGCTACATGGCCTGCATGATGCTCTTCGGAACGGGCAACCTCATGATCGGTCCGACCCTCGTGATCATCCTCGACGACGAATTCGAGACCTCCTACCAGACCGGCATCCTCGTCACCACGGTCGTCCCCCTGATCGTCATGCCCTTCGCCATCCCGATCTGGGCCCGGCTTCTCGATCGCATGCACGTCATCTCGTTCCGCGCCGTCCACTCCTGGTCGTTCGTCACCGCCAGCGTCCTGTTCCTCGTCGCGACCGAGTTCCACCTCCTGCCGGTGCTCTTCGCGGCCTCCGCGATGCTCGGGATCGGATTCGGCGGCGGGATGCTCGCCTGGAACCTCGGTCACCAGCACTTCGCCCCACCCCACCGGGACAGCCAGTACATGAGCGTGCACGTCATGCTGACCGGCCTTCGAGGTCTGGTCGCCCCGTTCCTGGGCGTCGCGATCTACACCGCCCTCGCGGCGAGGGGCCACCCCGGCATGATCTACGCCGTGACGCTGGCGTTGAACGTCGCCGGCGCGATCGGATTCCTCGTGCTCCGTTCGAACCAGCGGGCATCGACCGCCTCGTCCTCCGGTCCCACCGCCTAGCCCGCGATCCGGCCCACCACGTAGGCCGTGGCGAAGGCGCCGAGCACCGAGATGCCGAACCAGGACCAGACGTACCAGCACCGGGAGGGCCGGTCCTCGACGCGGGCGATCGACCGGAACACGCTGCGGTGGTTGAACCAGGCGAGCACCGGTGCGGCGATGAACGACGTCACGGTCACGAAGTCGACGAGTCCGGTGAAGGTGATGCCGTTCTTCCGGGCGAGTCCCAGGGCGAGGATCGAGATCGCGCCGATCGCACCGACGAGGAACACGATCCAGTAGACCACCGGGCTGCCCTCGCACCGGGTCGATCCGCTGGTCGCCTCGGACACGCCGTCTCCGGCAGGCGACGTGTCCCCGAACGCCCGGAACAGCGCGGCCACCGTCCGGGGGAATCCGTCCGCGACCGTCACCGTCGTCGAGAGCATCGCCACGAAGACCACCGATGCGATCAGGGGTCGCGACCAGTCGCCGAGATTCGTGGTGTAGAGATCGATGATCTGGTTGCTGAAGCCGACCGACGACCCCTGGAAGTCGACCCCCGAATCCCGCATCACCGCGGCGCCGAGGAGGACGAAGAGCACCGCGAGCACCAGCGTCGAGACGAAACCGGCGTCGAAATCCTGGAGGACGCGCTGCCGATTCATCGAACGCCCCTTCGCCCTGGCGATCGTCCAGAGCGAGCTCCAGACCGCGATGTCGATCGGCGCCGGCATCCAGCCCACCATCGCCGCCATCATGGTCCGATCGGCGGGATCGGCGATCGGCGGGACGATGGTGAGATCGGCCCCGCCGAGACCACGGATCGCCATCACCGTGACCAGCAACGTGGCGATGACGAGCACCGGCATCACGACCTTCATCAGCCCTTCCAGCAGCCGGTAGCCGCCCGTGGCCAGCAGGATCGCCGTGAGCGCGAGGAGCGCGGCCGAGACCGCGGCCGCCCGCCCCGGTTCCGAGACGACGCCCGAGGATTCCAGAACCCCCTGGATCGGCGGCGCGAGGCTGAGGAGCAGGCCGGCGGTCACGACGGTCACCGCGGCGAGCGTCGTGAACAGGATCGCCGTGGTCAGGAGCGCGAACGAGGCGAGGACCCATCGGCCCTGGAGGCGATATCCATGGAGCAGCGATCGACCCGTGACCGCCGCGTAGTGAGGTCCGAAACGGAACGCGGGCCATTTCACGAGACATCCGATCACGACGACCACGACGGCCGCGGTGCCCATTTCGGCCCCGCCCCGCGTGCTCTGCACGACGTGCGAGACGCCGACGGCGGCACCGGCGAAGAGCAGTCCGGGGCCGAAGGCCCGCCAACGACCTGAATTCCGGGATTCGGGCGTCGTTCGAGGATCCATGGGGCCGATGGTACTTGGCCGAAACGGACTTTTGTCGGCGAGGCCGGGACCATATACTTCTCGATTCGTCCGGTCGGTCGGGACCCCCGCCGGACGAGCGGATCCCGTCGACGCGCGTCGACGCCGCATCCATTCCCGTCCCCGGTTCGACCCGACCGTCCCCGCGACGACCCGGGCCAGGAACCACACCCCCCAGAAACCACATGGTCGACTACAACCTTATCGAAGACCTCGGGATCGAAGACCTCGAGGCCGAATCGCTCCTTCGCACCGCCTTCGGCGACGACGTCGCGGACGGCGACATGGACTCGCTGCTCGGCGAGGACATGGACAGCTTCTCCGCGGGCACCATCCTCAAGGGCAAGGTCGTCGGGTTCGCCGGCGACTTCGTCGTGATCGACGTCGGCCTCAAGAGCGAGGGACTCGTCCCCAAGACCGAGTTCGACGACACCGCCGCCGATCTCCAGTCGGGCGACGAGGTCGAGGTCCTGCTGGAGAGCACCGAGGACGAGAGCGGATCCGTCGTGCTCTCGAAGCGGAAGGCCGATCGCATCCGAGGCTGGGAGCAGGTGCTCCGCACCCGGGCCGAGGGCGACGTCGTCGAAGGAAAGTGCATGCGGAAGATCAAGGGCGGCCTGCTGATCGACATCGGCGTCCCCGTCTTCCTTCCCGCGAGCCAGGTGGACATCCGTCGTCCCAGCGACATCGGCGAATTCATCGGTCGCAACGTGCGGGCCGTCATCCTCAAGATCGACGAGGAACGTCGGAACATCGTCATCAGCCGTCGCAAGCTGGTCGAGGAGGAACGCGAGGAGGCCAAGCGCAACCTCCTCGGCTCGATCAACGAGGGCGACGTGGTCCGGGGAACGGTCACGAACATCGCCGAATTCGGCGCGTTCATCGATCTCGGGGGCATCGACGGCCTCCTGCACATCACCGACATGAGCTGGGGCCGGGTCAACCACCCGTCCGAAGTCGTGCGGATCGGGCAGGAGATGGAGGTCAAGATCCTCAACATCGACCGCGAGAAGGAGAAGATCGCCCTCGGACTCAAGCAGCTCGAGGCATCGCCCTGGGAGGAGATCGAAGGCAAGTATCCGGTCGGCTGCCGCGTGAAGGGATCGGTGGTCAACCTCATGACCTACGGCGCCTTCGTCCGCATCGAGGAGGGCATCGAGGGACTCGTGCACATCTCCGAGATGTCCTGGACCCGCCGCATCAACCACCCCAGCGAATGCGTGCAGGTGGGCGACGAGGTCGAGGTCGTGGTGCTCGACATCGACAAGGAGAAGCTGGAGATCTCGCTCGGCATGAAGCAGACCGAGGTCAACCCCTGGGAGCTCGTCGCCGAGAAGTACCCGCCGGGAACGATCATCGAAGGCAAGGTCCGCAACCTCGCGAACTACGGTGCGTTCATCGAGATCGAGCCGGGCATCGACGGTCTTCTCCACGTCTCTGACATCTCCTGGACCAAGAAGGTCGCCCACCCCAACGAGATCTTCCAGAAGGGGGAACTGGTCAAGTGCGTGGTCATCGAGGTGGACCAGGAGAAGCAGCGGGTCGGTCTCGGGCTGAAGCAGCTCAGCGAGGATCCGTGGATCGAGGCGATCCCGACCGCGTACCGCCCGGGAATGATCGTCAAGGGCAAGGTGACCAAGATCACCAACTTCGGCGTCTTCGTGGAACTCGAGGACAACCTCGAAGGACTGCTCCACATCTCCGAGCTCTCGGATCAGAAGATCGAGAACCCGCAGGACGTGGTCAAGGTCGACGACGAGGTCGATGTCAAGATCCTCCGGGTCGACACCGACGATCGCAAGATCGGCCTGAGCCTCAAGCGGGCCCAGTGGGGTGCGAACGACACCACCGACTACTCGGCGGACATCGGAGCCGACGGCTTCGAGAATCCCTCGCCGAAGCGCGGAGGCATGGACGATCACGGTGCCATGGGTACCGACAAGATCCAGTTCTGATCCGGAACGATCCCGGTCGAAGCACACGCGGGCCCGTCCTCTGAAGGACGGGCCCGCGTTTCGTGGGGATCGGCCGATGGCCATCGGGCGTGGCCGCCGATCCACCCGCGAGAGAGAGTCTTGTCGGGTTCTTCAGCACATCGCCATGAACGTGAGACTGGTGAGCAGGACGAGACGGCGGCGATGGGCCGAGAACTGGAACAGCTGGAAGGCGAGCATGGGGTATTCTCCGATCTTTGGTTGTTGAACACCCGAGTCTGCCTCGTACGGGAAGGGAGGCAAGGGTGGGCCTCGATTCCCATGCACCGACATGAACCGCCAGACCGCATGATCCGAACCCCCCCCGATCCCGGCTTCAGGAACGCGGATCATCGCCGCGGTCCGTTCGATTCTCGGACGATCGCCGCGATCACCACGCTCCTGATCGCCACGTTCACCGCCGCGGCACCGCCCGCCATGGAGGACGCGGTGGCCGGCTGGCTCCGGGCCCGCGCGTGGCTCGACGGAAATTCGCTCCCCCCGGAGGACTCCGAAGCGGCCCGCATCGAGATCGCGGGAACGCGAGCGGTCGGCGTGATCCTGCGGATGGACGGCCGGGCCATCGGTCGCGGTGCGGATGCCGCCGGCGACGATCTCGCGGTCCGCAACGCGCTCGGTCGTGCCCTCGCCCAGGCGTTCGGCAACGCACGCGTCCGCGACCTGCCCGCCGCGTTGCGGGACTCGCTTCCCGCCCGACTCGCGCTCGAGATCGAATTCGCGGGCGATGACGAGCCCCTGCTCGGCGGCACGCTGGCGACGGCGACGGCGCGCCTCCGACCCGGAATCGACGGCATCGCGATTCGACGTGGCACCGCCGTCGCCCGCAGCTTCCCGGGGCGCGAACTCGCCACGGGCACGGCGGGAGCGACCACCTCCATCATCTTCCGGCTGCTCGACGAACTCGGGCTCCCGCCCCGCGATCTGCCACAGCTCCGCGAGATCGACCGGGTGTCGCTCCGGAGGTTCGAGACGATGCGGATCGGGCAGTCCGCGTCGGGTGAATTCCCCCGGATCCTCCGCCGGTCCGGCGATCGCGTGGAACGAACGCCGCTGCGACCCGTGATGGTCGACGAAGTCCGCCGGAGAATCGCGGCCAATCTGCTTCTCCACCGTCCGATGGACATCGAGGACACCGAGGAGCGTCCGCGATTCCTCGGGGACTACGACCCCGTCGCCGATCGGCACGATCCCTTCGAGGCCGCCCCCGCCGATCGCCTCCTCGCGGCGTGGGCGCTCGCGGCCAGCGGACGCGCAGGATCGGGCGATGCGGAGCTCGATCGTCGTTCGACATCCACCGCCCTGGACCTGCTGGAGGAGACCACCGACGCCGAACTGTCGGATCCCACCAACGCCGACCTCGCGTTGCTCGCCGCCAACTCCCTCGACGACGAGGCCGGAATCCTCCGGGCGCTCCGGGCGATCGAGGAAGGAGCGGCGCCGTCCGACCGGGTGGGCCGCGCCCGACGGGCCGCCGCGCTCGGCGTGACGCCGGTGGAACTCGTCGATGACGCCACCTTCGTGCAACGCCTCGACGACGCCTGGAGCGTCAATGGATCGGTGGACGCGATGATCGCGTCGTTCGAGTGGCTCGCGGTTGCCGAAAGAGCCCGGCTTCGTCGGACCGGCGAACGTTCACCACGTCTGGCCTCGCTGCGTGCGGTCCGGGACGCGCTCCTGCTCCGGCAGGAGTCCGAGGATGCGCTCGATCTCGCGGGCGGCCTCGAACTCCGGGCCGGCGCGAACAGCATCGTCGATGCGAGGTCGCTTCGGCCCGGCCTCGGGATGGCGATCCTCCAGCACCTGCCCAGCGAGGATCCGGACGCGAACCACCGGGCGACGAAAGGCCTCGAGGGGATCGTCCGCTTCCTGCGACAACTGGAGACGCGGGAACCGGACGCCCGGCTCCTGCCCGGTTGGCGAAAGGCCGCAGGGGGGCTCAGAATCGCACCGTGGTCTCCGCAGCAGTCCGTGGCGGCGAACGCGACGGCCGTCCTGCTCCTCCTGGAATCGACGCCCTGATGAGCCTCGGAGTCACCGGAACGGCCGCCTGGGACCATCGAAAGCCGCTTCCGGATCCATTTCGGGCGACTCCGGACGGTTTTACGGGATCCACTTCATATACTCATCGGAGGTTGGAGGGGGGACGAACCGTCAATCGCCTCCCAGACAACGTGGAACCCGGGTTCGAAATGCCCGTCCAATGTCCGGATCGGAGTCCATGCCATGCAGAAGATCACGAACCGTCTGTCCCTCGTCGCCATCCTCGCCGCGGGCATCGCCCCGGCCTGGGTGAGTGATTCGGCCATGGGGCAGAATCTCTCCGACCGGATTCGCGCGGTCGCCAAGCAGCGGGAGGCGGAGGCGTCGCGAGACACCAGTCAGGCCGCCCTGCTCGGCGCCCTGATCTACACCGACATCAGCGTCGATTTCGACGAGACACCGGCCCGCGAGGCGTTCGACTACCTGCGTCAGATCCTCGGGGTGGATCTCGTCGTCCGGTACAACGACGACCGCAGCGGAATGGGCATCGACCCGGACACCCCCATCACCCTCAAGGCGACCGACAAGCCGGCCCTCACGGTGGTCGAGATGATGCTCGACCAGTGCGGCGACCTCGACCCTTGCACCTGGCAGCTTCGTCGGGGATTCATCGAGCTCGGCACCAAGGAGCGTCTTTCGGCCCCCGCGGCCCGCAAGCTGCGGATGTATCCGATCCGTGACCTTCTCTTCGAGGTTCCGATGTTCGACAACGCACCCGAGTTCGACCTAAGCAGCTCGCTCCAGTCCGGCGGCGCCGGCGGTGGCGGCGGTGGCGGCGGTGGATTCGGCGGCGGCGGCGGCGGCGGCGGCGGATTCGGCGGCGGCGGCGGCGGCGGCGGTGGATTCGGCGGCGGTGGCGGCGGCGGTGGTGGTGGCGGCGGTGGTTGGGAGGGCTGTGGCTGTGGTGGGGGAGAGGGTAGTGTGTGGTTGTAGTTGTAGTGGTGATGGCGGTGTCGGTGATGATGGTGGTGGTTGTGCGACAGCACGCCATGGACATCAACCAACCCCTACCC
>MDTG01202146.1_pt1 | contig 10561 bp, 10 predicted proteins | sample 811421 | NCBI WGS metagenome assembly MDTG01 (sample SAMN05326645, study PRJNA326480) | marine metagenome | isolation source: seawater | place: Pacific Ocean: South East | collected 2011
ATTATCTTCATTCAAAGTATTCTGGGCTAAATTTTGAAATCTATCTAATGTTTCTATTTTGTAATCTTTGGTTACAGTTAATAAGTCATAAAATACTCCGTAATTTCTATAAAAATCTATATTTTCAGTAGATAATAAATTTAAGTTTGAAATGTCTTCGATTTTATGAACTGGGGTAAAAAACTTATAATTTGCTGATGGAAAGGTAGTAAAAAATATTGTTATTAAAAAAATAAGTAAACTGTATAACCTTGTGCCTTTTATAAAAAGGGAAAAAAAACAAAATAAATAAATCAAATAAATTGACGTTCTACTTTTATAAAGTAGCAACAGTAATGCTATTAATAAAAGGTTATAAAAAAAAAATTTTTTGTTTTTATTATAATAGTGAATATTAAAAATAACTGTGATAATTGTTATAAATGCTGCAGAATTCTGACCACCTAATAAAGGATAATGAACTTTTGCATCAGCATAAAAAGTAATGTTAAAATTTTCAATCAAATAATATTGATAATTTAAAAATCCATCAAAAAAAACACTGCTATAAAATGAACCAATAAAAATAACTAAGAAGGTAACACTGAGAGATAATATACATAAGACATTTAATAGAAATAAATAAAATTTAAAATTTTGTTCACCAAATTTAATATTTTTTAAAAATAATATTAACAAAATCAGATGAATTGATTTTATTACTAGTGAGGCTTCATTTAAAATTTTTAAGAATTTATATTTGTCAATAATTAAATTTTGATTTAGTAGTTCAATAAAATAATTAAAATTAGTAAAAAAATAATTTATTATAATAAATAATAATATCAAAATAAAAATTAAGTTTTCTTTTATAAAATTAATATAATTAGATTTATAGGTAACTAAAAAATAAATAATTAGAAGCAATAATGATATAAAAAAAGGAACATAAACAAATCCAGGTATAATTGAAAAAATGATGTTAATAAAAATGATTAAATTTAAATAATTATTTTTAATCTGATGTAGTACAAGGTTCATTTAAAATAGTATGTGTATACATTTTTTATTGAATATATATATAGAAATAAATGAAAAATAAGTATCTAATAAGTATTACAATACCAACATATAATAGATTAGATAGTATTAAAAATATTTTTTCATTTTTAATAAAAGATAAATTATTTAATAAATTTGAAATTTGTATAAGTGATAATAATTCGGAAGATCAAACATATAATTATTTGTGTAAACTAAAAGAAAAATATGCAAATATTGTCATAAACAAAAATGAAAGTAATATTGGTTATGAAGGAAATTTAAGAAAAGCTATTGACATTAGTAATGGGGAATATGTGTGGACATTAAGCGATGATGATATCTTGAGTGAATATGCGATAAGAAATGTTTATCAAACAGTAAAAGAAAATAATGGTATTTCATTATTTTTTCTTAATTATAATATTGTAAATGAAGACACTAATACTATTATAAATTCAAGATGTGAAATAAATGAGAATGGAATTTATAACAAAAATGATTTTATTGAAAAAGTACGTCTTGCTAATTCATTTGGAGGTTCAAATATTTTTAAAAGAAAAGACTTGCTAAATATAAATTTAGACGATTATGCAAACAATTTATATTGTCATGTTTTTTGGTGTTTTGAATTGTTAGAAAAAAGTAGAATTTATATAATTTCTTCAATAATTATAAATATGAGAGGTTTAAGTTTTGAGTCAAGTAGATTAGAAAAGAAAAATGATCCATTGTCTAGTTTTGATTATTATTTAAATGCACACTTTCAATTATGCAAATCTTTGTTAGTTATCAAAAATTCAGATTACAATAAAAGTTGTTATAATAAGATTTATAATCAATTAATTTATGAAAGTTTATGGCAAGTAACAGTTTTTAAAATTAGAAATTTAAACTGTAGTTTAAAAGTAAAATATTATATTTTTAAAAACTTGAAATTTTATTTTAGAAGCTCATATTTTTTTTGGTTATTAATTTTTCCTTTAATATTTTCAAATAATAAATTTATTAAGCTACTTTATTTATTACAAAGAAAAATTAGAAAAAAATAAAAATAATGAAAGAAGTTCATATTTTTATTGATCTATTTGATAAACAATTTTCCAATTATGATGGAATATTTGAAATTCTAAAAAATAAGAATAAAAAAATATTAATTTTTTCACCTAAAAGTCGTGAATATATTGTAAATATAGAGCATTCAAATAAAAAATTCTTTAGATTTTTTTTTTACAAAACTTTAATTAAAGAAATAACAAATTTTAAAATACAAAATAATCTTAATACTAATGATTTAAAAAAATATTTATATATCGATGAAGATAGTTATTTTAGTATTTTATTTTTTTATTTTTTTAAAAATTGTACAAAAATTATAATTCAACATGGTTTGCTAACTTATAAAATTTCTAATTTTAATTTCATAATAAGAAAAATAATTAATTATTTATCATTCAAACTTTTCCATCTTCCTATAATTGGATATGGCTTTGGTAGATCCAGTGAGGATTTTTATTTAACATTTACAAATTTTGAAAAAAAATTTTTAGACTCAAATAATATTTTACCTTGTGGAGAGCTGATTAAAAAATCAATTATCAATTATGCTGAACAAATAAATATTAATAATAAAAAAATAGACTTTTATATTGTAATGCCCTCGTTATTTATTTCATCTCCATTTAATAATACTATTTTTAAAATAATTAATAACATATGTTTTTTACTTAATAATTTGTATAAAGATTGTAAAATCGTAATAAGACCACATTATACAAACAAAATATTAGTTGAAAAATTTTTCACAAACTCAAAATTGTTTACAAATATTAAGTATGACTATTCATCTAATCATAATCTATTTTTTTATTCTAAAACAGTCATTACATTTAATTCTTCAATGATTTATGAATCTTATATTATGCAAAAAAAAACTATAAATATTCTTCCTAAAATTTTTAATCTGGTCAGAGGTGAAAATGTTTCAGATTCAATAGAAATTGATGGATTAAATATATCAGAAAATGAAAAGGTAGATTTTTTTAATAAATTAAATAATCCAAATAAAACTTTAAAACCCAAAATACAAACTGATCAAATATTTGATAAAATAATAAACTAGTTATTTTGTTGAAACAATTCACTCATATATTTGTAAATTAAATGAGTAGAAAAACTTAATTAAAATTAATCTAATTTATATTTTATTTTTTTTAACTTATTTTTTTTATCTTGTTCACTTTTTATCAAAACGTAATTTTGCATTACTAAAATATCTAAATCAGTTGACATAAAACAATTAATTGCATCATCAGGGGAGCAGACTATTGGCTCTCCTCTAACATTGAATGATGTATTTATTAATATTGGACATCCAGTAATTTTAAAAAATTCTTCAAGTAATTTATAAAATTTAGTGTTAGACTTTTCACTAACAGTTTGAATTCGTGCAGTATAATCAACATGTGTAACTGCAGGAATTGATGATCTCTTGTTATTTATTTGATCAATTTTAGTAAGTTTTTCATTAATTATTTTAATTCTTTTACTACTCTGAACCTTACTTACGAATAACATATAAGGGCTGATTTGAGCTGTATTAAACCAATCTGACAATTTTTCTTCAATTACACTAGGTGCAAATGGTCTAAAGCTCTCTCTAAATTTTATTTTCAAATTTAATTTTTTCTGCATATCAGCAGCTCTTGGATCTGCAAGAATGCTTCTACATCCAAGTGCTCTTGGGCCAAATTCCATACGTCCTTGCATCCAACCTATTGTTTTTTGTTCAACTAGTTTTTGAGAAACAAATTTATAAACTTCGTTTTCTTTGTATTTTTTAAATTTCATATTATTTTTTTGCAATGAATCTTCAATTTCTTTTTCGCTATACTGAGGGCCTAGTAAAGAACTTTGCATAGTATCATACCTATTGACTTTACGGAGTTTATTATATTTAATAAAATATGTTGCATAAGCTGCACCTAATGAACCTCCTGCATCACCAGAAGCAGGCTGAATCCAAATATTTTCAAATATTTTACTTTTAAGAATTCTACCATTAGCCACACAATTTAATGCCACACCGCCTGAGAGACATAGATTTTTAGTATTTGAAATTTGTTTTAGATGTTTAACAGTTTTTAAAATAATTTCCTCAGTAACTAATTGAATAGATGAGGCTATATCCATTTCTTTTTGAGTAATTTCACTCTCATTTTTTCTAGCTGGCCCTCCAAATAATCTATCAAATTTTCTATTTGTCATTGTGAGTCCAACACAATAATTAAAATAATCCATATTTAAAAAGAAAGAACCATCATCTTTAATATCAATTAAATTTTCTTTAATGATATCATAATACTTTGGTTGGCCGTATGGGGCTAAGCCCATTAACTTGTATTCACCTGAATTTACTTTAAAGCCGATATAATATGTAAATGCAGAATAAAGTAAACCAAGTGAGTGAGGAAAATACATTTCTTTTAGAATTGTAATTTTATTATTCTTTCCAAAAGATAATGATGAAGTTGCCCATTCACCTACCCCATCCATAGTTAAAATTGCAGCCTCTTCAAATGGAGAAGGATAAAATGCACTTGCTGCATGACTGAGATGATGCTCTGAAAATAACAGTTTTTTCTTCCAGTCAACATTTTTATCTAATTTTCTTAACTCTTTGATAATTAAATTTTTTTGAAATAATTTTTCTTTCAACCAAATTGGCATTGAGTAAATAAAACTTTGAATCCCTCTTGGGGCAAAAGCAAGATAAGTTTCAATAATTCGCTCAAATTTTAGAAAGGGTTTATCATAAAATATTACATTATCTATTTCACGTTTATGTATATTGGCTTCTTTTAAACAATAATTTATTGAATTAATAGGAAATGAATTATCATTTTTTCTTCTAGTAAATCTTTCTTCTTGAACCGCTGCTATTATTTTATCATCTTTTAACATACATGCGGAGCTATCATGATAGTAAGCTGATATTCCTAATAAATACATTTGCTAAAATAGTGTATATATAAATGGTGAAAAGACTGAACCTTGGGAAATAATAACTAAACCACCCATAATTATCATTACTAAAATTATAGGAAGTAACCAAAATTTTTTTTTAAATTTTAAAAATTTATATAATTCAATTAAAAACTCCATTCAATATTTACAAATTATTTTTGAATTTCATTAAAATTGATCATTAAAATTAAAGGTATCTCTTTTATTTTCAATCCACATAGTTTCATTTTGTTTATTTTTAATTTTAAGTTCATCACTTCCGATTAATCTTCTAAAAATACCGACAGGTGTTATTAGAAAATAAAATATTAAACCAATTATTATTGGACTGGTAATTTTACTTAACAAATACCCAAATAGCATCCAAGAATAATTTAAGTAATATAATAAAGAGGGTTTTAATAAAGCTAATAATAAAAATAGAAAGGATATTAATAAAAATAATAAAGTCATTTTATAGAATGAATAAAAGAATAATAATATGGATATAAACAAAAAAATAATGAAAAAAGATATTCCAAATTTTTTATTAGAAGGTAAAATAAAATTCATATTCATTAATAGTTATTACCAATAATTTCCTCAAAAATCATCTTATTTCCTAACTTATTGAAGTGAATATCACCATCTACATATAAATCATGATACCAATCCTTATTATTTTTGGAATACTTTTTAAATTTAGGAAAAGTATTTATTACTCCAGAGCATTCTAATTCAATACATAAATTTTTAACCCATTTTTCCCAATCAAATTTAGATACAAATTTTATTTGGTCTGGCCATGGATAAATAATTAGATATAGATCATTCATATTTTTTTTTGAAATTTTTCTAAGATTAATTAGTGACCTTTTTGTTTCTTCAAGACTTTGCTCAACAGAATATGGGAAGTAATATTCTTTATCTAATTCATCCCATTTTTTCCAAGTAATTGAAGCCGCAGGCGAGCCATATATATTTTTATCGCCTATTCGATGTTTAAATAAATTAAATTTAATAAAAAGATATATTTGCCTTGTTAGAGTAAAATTTTTTCTTAATATGCTTCTTAACTGAATATTTTTATTTTTTTCATTATTAATTTTACTGGATTTTTTATTAATTTTTAATTTTTTTATTTTATCTTGAATAATTCCATAGGGATCACCTATATCTAACCCAATAAATATTTTGTGATTGTCTTTAAGTATATTTAATTTGTTTAATTTTTCATATATGTATAAGTAAGTTACAGTATTATACCCCCACAAACCTGCATTTATTATATTTTCATTTGTATAATTTTCATACATTCCAACAAATGTTTCATTCCAATTTCCATTAATTCCAAATGTAAATGAATCTCCTAAAAAAACAGTATCCTTTAAATCAAAATTTATATTTTTTAGATGGTTCATTCTAAAACCAAAATTATCAGTTTTTACCTGGTAAAATTTTGAACCCCATAAATATTCTCCATTAAAATTTCTTTTTAATGAATAAAATTCACCATCAATCATTAGAGGTTTCTCAACTTTATCATTAAATATATCTCTAAAATTTTTTGAATAAATGAAATCTATTATTAAAAAAAAGAATATACCAATTATCGAAGATATTAAAATTATTATTAAACTTAATATATTTTTCATTTTATTATATTGTTAAATATTATAATTTATTTTCAGAATAAAATATAAAATAATTTTTTATTTTATTTTTATAATATAACCGTATGATGAGTTAAGATGGGCCAACCAAGTTGTAAATTTTTTTATTCTTGATTGAGGATAAAAAAGTGGGCCAGGAAAAATTTTAATAATTTCAAAACCGTTTTTTATTAGCTTTCTTCTTAATTCCAAATTTGACATATTATTTTTATAATATTTTTTTAATTTGTAATATTGAGATATTTTTCCAAGTGATATAAAATAATAATAAAGAGTTCTAAGGTTTTTAAAAGAGAATAAATCTGTTGTAATTATAATTATCGTTTCAGAATTACTATGTCTTTTAATATAATTTAAAATTGAGTTATTTTCTTTATCGTTATTGAGTTCTACAACTCCAATTAGTAATATCAAATCATAAGTTTTACATTTTAACAATCTATTAGGATACAAATTATGACAATAATTTTCTGCATCTTTATCAATATCAATAGAATAATAGGTAAAATTTGAGCTTAGAGTGTTTAAATATTTTATAACCCCTCCATAACCACATCCATAATCTAATATTTTAAAACTTTTATTTAATGTTAACAACTTCTTAATGAAATATAATATGCTATTTGGTTCTAGCTCACTCATATCTCTATAATTTTCTTTAATTGGAATAAATTTATTTATCATTATATTATTTTATGTATGATTATATTATCGTGAAATCAAACATAAATATTTATTTAATATATATAATTTAATTAAAAATAATTATTATTATTTAAAGATTGAGTGACTTAATAATTAGTGTATCAAATCTAATCTATTATTTAAATTTATTTTATTACTTTAATAATGATCAATGTTTATAAATTATGAAATCCTTCAATACTAATTCTTATTTCGGAGTAAATTCAGAAGACTATAACTATGTACTTAATAATTTGTTTTTTAAAATTTCAAAATTAAGAAAAACTAAAATTTTAATTTCTGGGGGGTCTGGATTTATTGGAAAATGGCTAATCGGATCAATTTTAAACATAAATGATGTTTATCAACTAAACATAGAAATTTTTATTTTATCAAGAAATCCAAATAAATTTATAAATGATAATAAATGGATAAATAATGAGAGAAATCTAAAGATTTTAAAATTTGATCTAAGTAAGGAAAAATTGAATTTTGATCACAATTTTGATTATTTTTTTCATTTAGCAAATGATCCAAATAATGAAAAATATAACGATATTTTTTATCAGCTAAATTATAATTTAAAAATAAATGAAAATGTAATAAATTTTTGTGAAAATAATATAAATAAAAAAGTTTTTTTTTGCTCATCTGGAGTTGTTAAAAATATCACATACAAAAATGAATTAAACTTAAATAATAGTTACGGAATTATGAAATTGATAAGTGAAAGAATTTTTTTAAATAATAAAAAAATAAAAAATAAACTTATGATTGGTAGACTGTATGCTTGTTGCGGTCCTTTAATTCCATTAAAAACACATTACGCATTTAATAGTTTTTTAAATAACATAATAAATAATAAAAATGTTTTAATTAAAGGAAATGGAAAAACAATTAGATCTTATATTTATAGCTCAACAATGTCTGCCTGCATACTAAATTTAACATTTGGACAAAAGTATAAAGAAAATGTATATGAAATAGGATCATCACGTGGAATATCAATGTATGATTTAGCAAAAAAATTAATGAATAAAGCAGGATCAAAGAAGAAAGTGATCATAGTCAATAAATTAAGAAATGAGTTTAACCATAAATATTATACCAAAAATGATATTTGCGATGTTCTAAGTATTAATAGAATTTCTTTAGATACCGCAATTGAAAAATGCTTCAAATTTTATAAAAATATTACTTAAAATATTTCATATATTTATTTAAATATTTTTGATCTCCAACTTTACCTATTACTCTGTCAGACAAAGCAAAACTCTCAATTTTATTTTTATATCTAGAGTATACAGACTCTAAAAGCCAAGAGCCAAAACCATTATCATGAAGGTGATCCTCAATAGTTATAACTTTATCAAATGATTTTAGCTGATTATTTTGATATTTTTTTAATTTAAGACCCCAAATTGGCAATGAATGAATTTGAAAATCTTTAAACTTGGATTTTTTTACCAATAAATTAGCATATTCAGATGTGTTTCCAGTTATTAGAAAAGTATTTTTTTTTGTTTTATCTTTGGTTAAGTTTACCCATCTACCTGGTTTTATCTTTATTTGATTTGAATGAATTTTTGACTTAACATTCTTGTCAATTCTCAAATATGATGGTCCAGGATTTTTAAAAAGATGATCCAAACAAGATTCTAATTGGATTTCATCACTAGGTGAATAAATTAAAAAATTCTGCATCATTCTAATTAAACCATAGTCTTGGATTGCATGATGAGAATATCCTAAATTGCCATAAGACAAACCAGATCCAACAGCAACAATTGTTACTGGCAGTTTATGATAATCAATATCATTTCTAATAAATTCTGCGCATCTAAATGTTGGGAAATTACCTATTGAATATACAAATACTTGCATTCCCTCAGAGGCTAGTCCAGCCGCAATTCCTGCTAAGTTTTGTTCTGCCACTCCAACATTTAAAAACCTATCAGGAAACAGTTCTTTAAAAGGCTCTACAACACTGTACCCTAAGTCTCCTACAATTAAAAAAATTTTTGTATTAAGCTTTGCTTGCTCAATTAATTTAAAAATAAATCTTTCTCTCATTATTTTAAATGATTTAGTGCATTTAATAGCTCTCTTTTATTTGGGGCTTTATAATGCCAAAGGATTTTATTCTCCATAAATTTTACACCCTTACCTTTTACAGTATTAGCTATGATGATTTTTGTATATTTGGACTTAAAAATAAGAGCTTTATTTAGAGAGTTAAAATTATGCCCATCAATATCAAAAATTTTAAAATTTAATGATTTAAATTTTTCTTTCAAAGGAGTTAAATTTATAATTTCTTTTGATCTTCCTAGGCTTTGAATTTTATTATTGTCTATTATTATAGTTAAATTGTTTAATTTATGATGAGATGAGAATAATAATGACTCCCATGTAGATCCTTCATTTAATTCACCATCACTTATCAAAACAAAAGTGTGCCAAGTTTTTTGCATTGTTTTTGCGTAAAAAGCCTTACCTACTGCATAATTTATTCCATGACCAAGAGAGCCTGTGGAAAATTCAACGCCTTTAACTTTATGACTTATGTGAGTCATTAATTTGCTGCCGTTATCACCATATTGTTCTAAGGATTTGCTATTAAAGTAACCAGATTTCGATAGTACTATATATAGGGAAAGACAAGCGTGTCCTTTACTTAATACAAATCTATCTCTTTTTGGATTGTTTGGTTTTTTTGGTGTATGCTTAATTATTTTAAAATATAAGATAACAAGTATTTCAACAATGGAAAAATTACTTCCTATATGAGACGTATTTTTTAAATGAGTAATTTTTAATATTGTTCTTCTAATGTCTTTCGCAATAAGCTTTAATTCATTTGCCTTATTAAACATAAGATTATAGCTATATTAATAAAAAGATTTTTATATAACAAAGTAAAATTAAGTAATCCTGGCAACGACCTACTCTTCCATGCCTTAAGACATAGTACCATCGGCGCTAACAGCTTTCACGATCGAGTTCGGTATGGAATCGGGTGTTTATCTGTTGCTATTATCACCAGGAAACTTTTAAACAAAATTTTTCTCTGTACGTTCATTGTAATCAAGCCAATCGAGTTATTAGTATTGGTAAGCTTCATGCATTACTGCACTTCCACACCCAACCTATCAACGTGGTGGTCTTCCACGACTCTA
>MDTG01380950.1_pt1 | contig 10561 bp, 10 predicted proteins | sample 811421 | NCBI WGS metagenome assembly MDTG01 (sample SAMN05326645, study PRJNA326480) | marine metagenome | isolation source: seawater | place: Pacific Ocean: South East | collected 2011
ATCATCGGGTTTTCATTATCACTGCCTATTATTATTGGTTGTGGTTCATTTGCAATATTTTTTACTGTGTCCCACCAATCATCCAAGTGAGATCTCATTTTTAATGCAATTTCTGGATGCTTAGAAATCAAATCTGTAGATTGTTTAGGATCTTTTTTTAGATTATATAATTTTCGATTTTCAAATAATCTCCATTCTTTCCAAAGGACAACTGATTTGTTTTTTCTTACCAATGTTTGACCATAAGGGGATGGATATTCAAATCCACCAGGCATTCGGCTATAGGCATTAACCAGCATGCGATCTTTTGAAACAGGTATATTTTCCTTTAACTGATCCGCCAGGCTTATTCCATCGAAACTTACAAACTGATTTATTTCTAAATTGCAGATATCTACTAGGGTAGGCAGTATATCTTGAACTTGAGTTAAGCCATTTACCATTTTTGCAGAAAATCTACCATTGGGGTAATGGATAAATAGAGGCACACGATGTCCGCCCTCCCAAAACTGTGTTTTTTGACCGCGCATCCCAGCGTTAAAATATTGAGGTCCAAAAATACTTCCATTATCTGTTAAAAATATGAATATTGTATTTTTATCTAGTCTGTTTTTATCAAGGAATTTTCGTAATTGGCCTACGTTTGTATCGATATTTCTTATCATTGCAAGATATTTTATGAGCCCCTCTTTACCATGATAAGAAGGTATATCTTTTTTGGCTATGCTAGATTTTTCGAATGCCTTTCGCACAGCTTTGATATCTTCTGGTTTGGCAAAAAATGGCCAATGGGGTGTGTTTGTTGAAACAAAAGCAAGAAAAGGTTTGTCTTGATTCTTAGATTGTTCCATAAATTTTTTTGCATTATCAAAGAATACATCGGTACAGTATCCTTTAAATTTTTCTCTTTTTCCATTATGTATGTATGTATCATCAAAATAATCATTTCCCCAGTAGTCAGGTACAGAACTAATATGAGATGAAGGAAACCAGATGCTTTCTTTAAATCCTCTATCTTGTGGTCTGTAAGGGTAATTGTCTCCCATATGCCATTTGCCAAAGATCCCAGTTTCATAGCCATTACTACTAAAAATATCCGCCATTGTAACAAGTTCTTTTCGCAGATTCGCTCTTCCACTACTTACATTGATACAACCATTCCTGGCAGGATCCATTCCTGTAATAAGGGAAGCTCGGGTGGGTGCACACATGGGTGAGGTATGGAAATCGCTGAACTGAGTACTCTGCTTAGCTAACTTATCAATATGTGGAGTCTTGAGAACGGGATTTCCATGAATCGATAGTTCTCCGTATCCCTGATCATCAGTTATTATAATTACAACATTTGGTTTCTCCTGGGAAAACCCTTGGTCATAAATAAAAATTATCAAGAAAAATATTTTAATCAGATGATTCATTTTAGAGCCTCTTTTCAATCTACTAATTAAAGCTTACTTTTTGAAAAAATAAGGATGCTTAGTTTCTATTTTGTGCAGACAAGAATTTTTTCAAATAGTTTTTTAATTCTTGTTAGGTGTGCAAATTTACAAAAGTTTCAAAATTATCAATTGAAAAGAATCCTAGAATGTGACTCTATATTGAAGACCAAGACTGCGAGCATTTTCAGGTGTAATAAGTTTTATCCTTGATAAATGGTCATAGTATACTTGATTAAATATATTATCCAAGCAAAAAATAATTTTATGAATTCCATTTGAAAAAGGTAAAATATAAGATCCTCGTAAATTTGCAATGAGGTACCCATCTGTTTTTGTCTCAAATTCCCCCAAAAGCGTCTGTGGAGAAACTTTTCTGAAAATTATTGAAGCAGATAAAGGATATAAATCTAATTCTGTTGAAAAGAGAAATTTATCGGGAGGCATATAGCTTAAGGGTGTGTTGTCTGAAATATTTTCTCCTCTTATTATGGAAGCACTTCCGTAGACGTTAATAACATTTGTTAATTTATATTTTAGTTCAGATTCAAAACCGTAGATTAAAGTTTCTTTTCCGAGCATCTGATATTTATATAACCAACCAGTTGAGCCGCTACCCCATTCAATATAATCCGCGCCTGCACACGGATGCCCTTCACCTTCTACATACTCTTCTGTACAGTTACCCATTTTTGAGCTGATATGATAATTAGGACTAAAGTTTTGGAAACTGGTAACCCTTAATAGACTTTTTTCTGTTTCATATTTTATTGATGCCTCTAGGCCAAATGTTTGCTCCGAATTCAGTGTCGGCTCACCGATTTCGTAGGCATAGGTACCTAAATGAGGACCATCAGAAAATAGATCTTCAATGCCTGGTGCCCTCCCAGTAAACATGGTGCCTAATGATAGTTCCCACTTTCCCCAGTTTTGATAAATAGCAGCTCCCGCTGAAAAGATAGGAAAGTCGCGCTGAACGATTTCACTTGGATCTATATTTGTTGACTTATATCTAAAGTTTGGTCTCACTGATACAAATTCACCTCTTGCTGAAAGTTGTAAGGTAAACTTGTTTAGATCTTTTTCGATTAAACCAAAAACAGCCATGCTAATTTCTTGTGTGTTTGGTGTCCAATAGAATCCTCCTGCTTGAAATTTCCGAGATTGATATAAAGATCCAATATGTATACCTGGACCTTTCATCCTAGTTTGAAATGAAAAAAGTTGCTGAGTCAAAATTACACTAGGATTTGAAATATCTTTTTCTGATTCAGTGTGTCCATATCTTATATACCGTTGGTCAATATCAATTGTTTGAAAACCAATGAGTGAAATATCCTTATGAGCATTAAACTTTTGAGTTTTTTTATATAAATCAATATCTACTCCGCTAATATGCCCTTCAGGACTACTGGGGATTCCATAGTTCATATCAATATCTTCATATGAAAGGGTAGAATGAAAATCTTTACCATAATAAGAATAGCTACCGGTCATTTCAATGTTTGACAAAGCAGTATTATCTAATACTTTACCCGGAGATCGTTGGTTACCGGCATCTCTTCCTAAAATGGACAATTTTAATTGATGGTTATAATTAACCGGCTGATAATAGACAATATTTCCAAAATAGCTTGAGTTAGATGATTCGGCACCAAGGATGGCATGTAGACTCGATTTTTTAAATCTTGCCTCTGTGTCAACTTGTCTGGATACGTCAATTACACCTCCAATAGTATTTGAACCATAGAGTAAGGCCTCAGGTCCGCGAATTATATTTACTTTATTAAAGGCAGCCATATCCATGCTTATCGTGTGGTCAATGGATGTATTTGCAAGGTCCCCAGTTGTAATACCGTCTTCTGTGATCATAAATCTATCTCCCGTATATCCTCTTAGCACAGGTTGAGTTACACCCTGCCCCATTGAACGAATCGATAGACCTATCTCCTCTTGCAAAGTAAGAGCTAGAGATGACTTCAGATTTGTGTGGTATTGATTTCCGCTAACACCGATGTTTGATTGGAAATCTTTAGGTGTAAGTTCAGCATGGGGATCAACCAGGATTTCTTTAATTTTGATTGTATCAACGGCCATTGAAATCTGGCCAAGATCATTTACTCCTTTTTTCAATTTGATAGATCTTTTTAATTCCCTAAATCCGATCATAGAAATTGTCAAGGATATATCATCATTGGGTATACCCTCTAGGAAAAACTGACCATCGACTTGTGAAGTAGTGCCGATTCCAATATCTTCTATATAGATACTAGCACCGTGGATAGGTGTTTTTTCAGTATGATTTATGACAATACCTTTAAGAGAAACGCCTTTTGACCACAGAAGTCCATAAGTTGAAAGCGCCACACATATTGCTGCATGGCGCAATAATGTGAAATGCATTAAATACGCTATGTGTTATGTCTATAATATTGAAGTCTCCTGAAGCCAGAACAGCATCAGGAAACTCAATATTATGGAATAACTTGTTAGTTAGTTAGCAGCTGCAGTTACAGTTACTTTTACATTATTTACAGAGGTATAGTCAGCATGGTCACCGTGCATCAGTCTTAATTTGAAATTAGTTGTACCAGCGCTTACTCCGATTACTTCAATACCCATCTCATCATGATGCTCCTCACTACCTGATTCTTCATGATGTTCTTCTACCTCTACAATTGCAATGGTATCGTCATTTTCAGTTATACTTAGCGTTGACTCTTCTTCTTCCTCACCTTCATGATCATCATGGTCGTCATGCTCGTCATGAGTAATCTCAGCACCATCGTGATCAAGAAAATGTACCTTGAGCTCAAGAGTATCTCCAACTGCAAGGGTTAGATTATCTGTTACGATAGCACCCTCGAATTCTTTCCACATTTCGACTTCACCTTCTGTCTCAAGGACAAAACCGTCTGCGTCAGTGTGCCTTGCATCATGATCGTGGTCATCATGATCATCATCTTCACAACCAACTGTGAAAAGTAGTATACTTGTTATTAAAAAAACTAACTGTGCTTTTAATGCACGAAAAAATAATGGCCGCATTATATGGCTCCCTTTATAATATGATTAAATTTAAATACACTTACTTCTAGGTGTATTATTTTAGTAATGAGTTGTTGTATGTTATGTAAGAAATGGGGGCGGGCGACCGTATGAAGTATGATCGATAGTTGTACTTTTTAATCGAACTTTTAAATTGAAGAAATTATAATTTTCTTGACTAAAAACTATTTTGGAGGATTTTTCAAAAATAGGATTGTTAGAATCATTGACCAAACATTTATCACATTGATGGGAGATAGAATGATGACTATCATCATTACAACCAATGTTACACACGTAATATCCATCGTGCTCATGTTGAATGTAATGATCTGTGTGCAGGCATCCAAAAACTATAAGGAACGCTAGGAGACCTGATGTTAGGGTTTTAATTACTTTTTTAATATTCAAACGACAGTATATAAAAATTACAGGTGGAAATTTAAGCCACATCAAATGGATTCTGAAACATATCTTTTATTATATTTTGGTGTTGAAAAACTCTGTCATTTAACTAAATTTTTTTTGCTATACTTTTTTAAGTATTTGAAGTTCATCTATGTTATCCAAAGTTTTTTTAATAAAAAGAGGTAAATGCTGTGGCAATAGATGCCTCCTGTGTCCTTATGAAAACAGACATAGTGGAGAAAGCAATAATTTGAGGATAGACGTGATTGATAATTTAGAAGATTGGGAAAAAGAAGAATTAGCTTTAGCAAAAATAGATATATCAAAAAGTCAGATTATGGAGGATTAAAAAGATGCGTACAAACAAACTTATTTAAGTAATAGCATTTTATTTGTCCTTCTGAAATTACCAGCTTCCATTTTGTAAAAATATAAACCTGCCGCAACCTCATGACCTTCATCGTTGGTGGCATCCCAAACCACAGACGTTAGCCCAGACTTTTGAAAACCATTAACTAATGTCTTAATGTTTCTTCCCATTAGATCATAAATAGAAATATTAATCATTCCGCTCCGTGCTACATGATAACTCAAAGTTGTGTTTAGGTTAAAAGGGTTTGGATAGTTTTGCTTAAGCTTATAATCAAAGCTCATAGGGTTTTTTCCCACTGAATAAAGCAGGTTTGGCGGATGAAAATTATCCCCAAAAGTAGTGGATAAATCCCAAGAAATTCCAGCTCTCCAAAACTCACCACCGTGTTCATATGCTCCTATATCTGGTGCCTCACCTACATAGTCATCAGTGATTCCCTCTATATTTATTCCAGCATTTACCAGCAATGAATTTGGCAAAGGTCTGAAATCATAATTTTCAGGATCCATTAGAAGGCTTTTTATATCTGTTCCTGTTTCGTATCCGTTCCAATTATTCTCATAATTGCCTGGGACAGGATAATCACTGTAGGTTCCGCTACGGTGTCCTGATATTTTATTGGCAGCATTATTTTTGGTGGAGGTACCTTGATTTCCACCTTGATCAATCATAACTATGATATCGTTTTTAGATCCGTTATCAAAAGCAGTGTTATTGTACAAACTATGATCATAGCCTTTAACCATAATTCCGCCCTCAACGTTCCATATTACGTTGTGATGCATTAGACCGTTGTTCCCTTCACCGTTACCATCAAATCTTGCACCATATTTAATTGTATCATGTAACCAATTGTAGCGAATTTCAACACCCGGCTGTTGCCCAACCATGCATTGTATTATAGCTCCGTCACTTTGCATGTGCCCGGTATCATAGATATTATTAAACTCAATCAGTGCTTCATTCCCAGGATTTAATGTAGCAGAAGCACCAAGTTTATGCATTGTATTTCTTCTGAAGATATTGCCAGATCCACCCATTTGTATGGTGGTCATAAGACCATTAAGGTCCGTTGCTGTGTAATCTATATGGTAGAAATAACAATCTTCAATGGTATGGCCATCAGAGTACATTTCGAGAGCAGAGCCATCTGTATACCTAAACGCAGATCTTATCACAGTACCATTTTTACTATTACTAAAGATTGATATATCAGGAGGTGTATCAATGATTCCAAGCATTCGCTTGTGGCAGCTGGGGAAATAGAAGTTACATCCATCGATGAGTCCATTATCAGAATGATCAAATTTGAATGTAGTACCAAAAAATTCAAGATTTTTTATTTCAATGAAATTTGAGTTTATAATTTCAAAAGCATAGGATTGCACCTTACCTCTGATATTTATATTATTTGGATCCATTTCTGTTAAAGGGGAAAAATAGAGGGAATCTGAATCCGAGTCAAAAAACCATTCGCCAGGTGAGTCTAAAAAATCAAGTTTTCCTTCTAAAAAGTAATCATGGTGCTTTGTTTTCCAACTTGGAACAGGATCATAAGTAAATTCATTTCCACTATGAGATAACACCTTTCGCGTCCAGGTCTTAAATGAGCCCACGTTTAATATGGCAATTGCACCTGTGATATCAAGGCCGCTCTCCGCAAGATTTGTGCCATTATGAGGTTTATCAATCATGTTACCATTTCCATAGGCAAGTGGATCATCGTCAATGGATCCATGTGCCCAATGGTTTTCTTTATCCCAGACTGATCCATCCGAAAATTTTGCATTTGGCCATCGGGCCATTACCATTTCCTCCCAGTCGACAAAAAGTTGCCATACATCAAAATCCAATTTTGTTTTCCAGATATTTCCAGATTGGTAAAGCCACATAGAATTGATGGGTTTGGTGCCATCAATTACAACACGCTCACCTTGGTACCCTGAAAATACCATAGGCAGAGCATCAGTTCCTGATTGGTCACTAATGGTAATTTTTTCATGATAAATTCCCTGTCTTATGTAGCAAGTATCTCCTGATTGCATAGAGTCTGCAGCAGCCTGAATTGTTAATAGTGGTAACTGGATGGTCCCTGGGTTTGAATTATCCCCATCTTGTGAAACAAAGAAGGTTCTAGGATAAGATAAAGATACTAATAGTACAGTATAAAAAAGTTTTCTCAAGTTGAATATGATAGTGGAGGCCAACAAAAATACCTTGGAAATAAGGGAACCTAAAAACTATTTCAATTAGATTTTGCTTCTAGTATCTCTATATCGTAACCGTCAGGGTCTTTCACAAAAATATAATTTGAAGAGGAGGAGGGTTTAGATCTTCGATACCACCAATTACGACCTTCAACATCCGAAATAATTTTATCAAGATCACTTACATGAAACGCAAGATGTCCAAATTGATTACCAATAACATAGTCACGACCATCTTTGTTAAATGTGAGTTCAATATGGTAATTTTCATCTTCATCAGATAGAAAGACTAGAGTTGCCTCATCTCCAAGCTCTTTTCTTCGGGTTTCTTGGAGGCCTAAGAAATCACAATAAAATTCAATTGATTTATCAATATCTTTTATTCTAATCATTGTGTGTGCGATTTTCATAAGTTAATTATTTGAAAAATTTCATTGGTTTTTGTTTATAAATATACAATTATAACTTAAAAGAAAAACAGGAAACTAGCTTCAAGTTTATTAAAGGATCACAAGTAGAGAATCATTTTAATATTGATAATCTAGAGCTGAATTGATTTAATTAGACCACTTTGTTTTTTATCCATGTAATGTTTTATTAGGAATGCTTCAATTATGTGCGTAAAAAACCAAAAAAAAGTAAGCAGAGGAATAAAAATTCTGAAATCTAGTTTGATAGTTACAATTCCTAGCCATGTTAAAAAAAGTAATCCTATTGATTTCGTTAGAAAACTGATTGCAGTGAAAGCAAGCGAAGATAGTGAGTTAATTTTTAAAATTATAAACACGCCGATAATCATATGGATAGCGTTCAATATTATCGGTGCAAAAACTCCAAATATAAAATAGTTCATTGTCTGTGCAAGATTAACTATTTCATCTTACATATCAACAGTTTTACTGTAGAGAAAAAATCAACTGTTTTGATGTTGTAAGTCTAAATTTTAAGACTTAGAATTTCTTTTTATTTTTTTCTGAATGGGGAATGCGAGGATTAAGCCTGCAAAAGCACCGTACACCGTAGTATTTAGTGAAGATGATGCGATTGAGCATACAGTGTCACATCCCATAACAGATGCATAAGCGAAACCAGCTATGCCGCCGATTGTTGTCAGTATAATTGTTATTTTCATAATTGAAAATTAAACGTTATAAATGAGACCAAGCAAAAGAAATTATGCCCTTTCAATCCTTAAAAAGAAAAACCCCCACAAAATTAGTAGTTCATGTTTTAGAATTACGCTAATGAGCAATTTTTTTTTCATTCCAAAGCTAAATTATGAATGATGCCAACCTGGGGGAGCAACCAAGATAAAAATAGTATATCTGGGAAAATCTTTACAAGATATTGCGTTCTTTTGCTAATGAGTAAATTTAATTTAGGTAATACGCAAAGTTTACGATTGGTAAAATGAAATTTTCTCCAAGTAAGTTAAAAGTAGTTAGGCCTCCAAAATCAAAACTAAAATCTTTGCCTAAAAAGCGCAACGAACCCATTATTGGCTGGGACTCACTTTCCGAATAAGGTAGAAACCATCCCTCGTAGATTAATGCAAATCTATTGGATGCTCTATAGTTTCCTGCAAGTGTAAGGATTGGTCGATCCATGAAGTTCCAATTATCTCCATCTCGACCATATCCCCATCCTAGGGTTGCAGACATATGGGTAAAATTATTGCCAATAGTCCCTGTTAGAAATGTGAATCCTGTGGCAAAATCATCTTCGAAGGGCATTCGAACATACATGATCCCTCCGGCAAGTTGTGTTATGGAAATGCTAGGCAATGATAGTTTAATGGAACCAACTAATGGTGCATCCCATGGAAGCATTCCTGGCAGCCAAAATCCTCCTAATTGGACAGAGATATTTTGTCCATAACCTTTATTGTAGGAGGGAAAAAAAACACAAAAGTCTCTGCAATATGATTTATCTTGACCTATCGGAAATGCAGAGGGCGCAAACATGTATAAACTTTTATTTGGATCTTCCCTAAAAATCCTACCTGATTCAGCTTTTCCAGCGAAATCAGTTTTTCTTAATATCGTATTTTTTGGAATTGTGATGTTAATTCCATCGAGGGTCTTGATAGTAATTGTTTCATCATCTTCGGTAGTAAAATATCCAATGTATTCATTGCGGTCATTAGTAATGATCTCGACCAACAAGTTTTTTCTGGTGGAGTCAGCAACTTCTTCATTTGCAAGGATAAGTGGCTGAGATAATAATAATGTGATAAATATTTTAATTATTTTAGGGGGAGACTTAATTCTGGATTTAATGAAATCTAATACACTCATTTTGATAATTGTACAAAAATTGCTCATTAATACCCCTTTTTGCTCGTGATTTAAGTAAAGTGTTATTATCGTAGTTTATACAAACAAATATAATCAATAAAATTTTAAACATTTGTGTTTTTTTACCAATGTCTAAAGTTTGCTTGTTTAAGCTACCCTATGGGATTATTCAATGTTATCAAATTTTTCAAATAACTGGCTTCTCGGATCGTATTCAATGCATGATATCAAACTATCTATTAAAATTATGAAACGTCTTTTTCATTATGAGACCGACGTAGTAGTCGTTGCTCTGCTTTTCTTCTGGCTATTTGCCTAACCTCTCTGGTGGCTTGGCCCATTGTTAAAGTACCATCGATGAGTTTATCAAATAGTGTAGAATCATCAGCATCATATTGGTCAAAACTTGAGTTCCAGCCTCTTTTCCAGAGATTTTTATTTTTTAAATTGTCTTTAGTAACTAAAACACGTTTTTCTTTATCACACACTGCAAATAATTCGATCTGATTATTTCTTTTATCTATGTTAATCACTTCATAATGTTTCCAACCATTTAATTTCTCTAAAGATGTCCATTTCGATTTATCAAGTTTAGAAATTCTATTATATAATTTATCGTAATTACTTCTCATTAAATATTTTTCCTGATTTTTCCTGGTTTAAATTTCTAACAAATTCCTTAATATGTTGTGGATTTCTAGGCAGAAGCTGAATTTTGTTTTTAATTAGAATTGACTTTCTCTAGTTTTTATGGGAATAATTTTTACACATTTTTAAAAAACATGATCATTA
>MDTG01386188.1_pt1 | contig 10561 bp, 8 predicted proteins | sample 811421 | NCBI WGS metagenome assembly MDTG01 (sample SAMN05326645, study PRJNA326480) | marine metagenome | isolation source: seawater | place: Pacific Ocean: South East | collected 2011
AACTATGCCGTAGTTGATGATTCTAATATTAAGAATTATATAAATGAAATAGACGCATCTAAACTTCAGTACTTAGTTACTACTAAAGTTACAAGTATGTATGCGCTTTTCTATAATTATAATGCAAGTAGTATTGATATTTCCTCATGGGATGTTAGTAATGTTACAACTATGGAATATATGTTTGATAGAGCAGAAAACTTTAATTCAGATATAAGCTCATGGGATGTAAGTAGTGTAACCAATATGAGGGGCATGTTCAAGAGGGCATATAAGTTTAATCAAGATCTTAGCAGTTGGGATACAAATAATCTATCAGAATGCTCCGATTTCGATCTAGATGCTAGTTCGTGGACACTACCAAGACCTGATATAAAGAATTGTGGTATGATTTATTTTGCAGAAAATGGAATAACTGTCGTAGCAAAAGATGATGCCCAACTAGGGGAAACTTATACACTAAATGGTAAATCCTATACGATAGTTGATGATTCTAATATTAAGAATTATATAGATAATACAAATGCGTCTGATCTTCAGTACTTAGTTACAACCAAAGTTACTGATATGTATGCTTTATTTTATTTAGATAATACAGATGGAATAAATATCTCCTCTTGGGATGTTAGTAATGTTACCAATATGGGATATATGTTTGATAAAGCAGAAAACTTTAATTCAGATATAAGCTCTTGGGATGTAAGTAATGCAACCAATATGAGGGGTATGTTCAAGAGGGCATATAAGTTTAATCAAGATCTTAGTGGCTGGGATGTAAGTAAAGTTACAGAGTGTTCTGATTTTAAAGTTGATGCCAATTCCTTTGACCTCCCTATTCCTAGTTTTACATTATGTGACCCTGATTAATTTTTATTAATATTTAGGTTCTTAGGTATTGCTAAATATCATAAATTGAAATTTTTGCTTAGGTTTGAGTCATGAAATTACCATCAAAGAAAAGAATAATAATAGAGTTTAGTCTTATCGCCTTATGGTTTATTTTAAGATATACTCTTGAAAGCTACTATAGTATTGATATTCCTTTTTATATATCATTATTAGTAATATTTTCAATATTATTATTTGCTCAAAATGTATTAGAAAAACTCAAAATTAAATGAATGAATTCTCCTCGATGAGCGAAGCAGACATCTCAAACTGGTTCTTCTGGTTAAAGGTAGCAATGGGAGTGACCGCAATACTTTTAATACTACTATTTTATTATATAGTAGAAAAAATAGGAATGAAATAAATTTTTATTTAGTAAATAATTACTCTCTTGTCTGCCCCTGTAATAGATTTAAATTTACCTACAATTCCAGACGCTGAGTTACTGCTATAATTTTTAAAGTATTCAATTTTTATATTTCCGATTTTACTAATTTTTCCAACAGACCCTTTGTTAATATTACCCGAGTAATTTTGGTTATATTCAAATTTAACACCATTGATCTCTTTTAATTTACCAATGTAGTTTCCTAGATCAGAATACGTGTGTTTATTATGAAAGTCAAAATTTATATCATCAATACTACTTATTTTTCCCATGTAACCACCTCTTTGATTTTCACTATAGTTTTTGTGGTATGAAATAGGTATATCATTTACAGACTTTATTTTACCAACTATACCAATAATTCTATTGTTACCTATTCTTTTATGATATTCTATCTCCACATCATCTACTTTTATTACTGAGCCTACAATGCCAGCAAAACTATTATCACTGTAATTCTTTGCATAATCAACACTTGAATATGAATTAATATATAGTCTAACTCCACTATGTAACTCTAACCATCTTCTTGGTCTAAAGTCGTAAATAGGGTCATAGAAAAATCTTTCGGATAGAGAATCGTAAGAGAATATATAAATATTTTTAATGTTACTATTTGATGAATCTAACTCAAATACGATATTATCCTTTTTGATAAAAACTCCTTCAATAATTCCTTCATTTCTGTCTAATTCAATACCTATATCTTGAGAAAAAAGATTAGTAATTGAAAAAAGAAGTAATGTAGAAAGTAAATAATATTTTAAATTTTTCATAGACTAAAATTTTAATTAAAGTTATCTAAATAATTATAATTAGAGGTTTTTTTAATTATCAAAATACTATATTTATTTAATGAAGAATTCTAGAAGAAAATTTCTTAGAAATACAGCTTTAGGAATATCATCAATTCCTGCAGTTAGTTTTATTGGTAAATCTAATGATAACCAGTCTTTAAATGATATTTCATCATTCTTGAATAGATCTGCTCAGACATATTGGTCTGAAGTAAGAAATCTTTTCCCAACAGATAAAAATGACACATATTTCAATAACGGCACGCTTGGAGTTCAATCAAACTATGTACTTAATGCTGTTATTTCAGATATGAGAAATAATGCTATAAATGGTGCCAAAACTGATTACAAAGGAGAAGGTCCAAATCTTTTATCCGGTTACGACCCTTACGAATCAATTAGAAAAAAATTAGGCAAACTAATTAACTGTGATTTTAAGGAATTATCTCTTATTCAAAATGCTACTTTCGGTATGAATTTTGTTGCTCACGGATTAGATCTAAAAAAGGGAGACGAAGTTATAAATACTAATCAAGAACATGGAGGTGGGTTTGCTGCATGGAGACAGCTTGCAAAAAGAAAAGGCATAATTTACAAAGAAGCTATAATGCCAGTTCCAGCTAATAATAAACAAGATATAATTGATTCAATATTAAATGAAGTAACAAAAAATACTAAAGTTATTGCAATACCTCATATTATTTCTGTTTATGGTACTGTTATGCCAATAAAAGAAATTTGTGAATTTGCGAGATCTAAAGGAATTTTTACAGTTATTGACGGAGCCCAGGCAGTAGGTCAAATAGATGTTGATCTCAAGGATTTAAAGTGTGATGCATACTACTCAAGTCTTCACAAATGGTTACTCTCTCCTCCTGGAAGTGGTATTTTATATTTAGATGAGAAAATATCTGCTGATATATGGCCAACACTTTCAAGTTATAATTGGGATAATCAAGAAGACAAAGGATTTAGTTTACAACAGTCAGGGACTGGAAACCCATCCCTTAGAGTTGGGTTAGAAGCTTCCATAGACTTTTTTAATATGATAGGTAAAGATAGATGGCTTAATAGAGTTAAAGAATTAGGTAAATATTTAAGAGATGGTTTAAAAGAAATGGATAATGTAGAAATAGTATCTTCATATAACGAAGATTTATGTGCTGGATTGACTACATATAAGGTAAATGGAGTAACTGGTCCTGAATTACAAAAAACATTATGGGATAAAGAAAGACTTCAACCACGATCAGTTGGAAAAGAGTTAATGAGACATTCTGTACATATTTATAATCAAAAGTCAGAAATAGAAAGAACCTTTGATGTAATTAAATCATTATCATGAGTCAAATTATTGATTTTTTTGCTGATGTTCCATTAATTTTTAGAACAGGTATTTTACTAGGTGGTATTGTTATATTTTGGATTTTAGAGGGTATAATACCTCTTTATTCATTTAAATATAAAAAAGGTAGACATGCTTTTTTGAATCTTTTGTTTACTACAACAACTGCAATCATAGGTTTTGGATTTGCTTTTTTATTACTTAAATCAACTGAAATAGTTAATGATAATCATTTTGGTATAATTCATTTATTTGATCTTCCTTTAATTTTTGAGGTAATAATTTCAATATTAATTTTAGATTTAGTTGGTGCATATTTAGTCCATTTTGTTGAACATAAAATTCCATGGATGTGGAAATTCCATGTAATTCATCATAGTGATAAAAATGTTGATGTTACTACAGGTCTTAGACATCATCCAGGTGAGACAGTATTTAGAATTATGTTTACAATTCTTGGTGTTTATGTTTCAGGAGCATCAATAGGAATGGTTATGTTGTACCAGAGTTTATCTGTATTATTTGCACATATAACGCACGCAAATATTAGTCTGCCTAAAAATATTGATAGAATTATTTCTTACATATTCGTAACTCCTAATATGCATAAAGTTCATCATCATTTTCAACTTCCATTAACTGACACAAATTATGGTAATATTTTTTCAATTTGGGATAGGGTTTTTGGAACTTTTTCATTTGTAGACAATTCAAAGTCCATAGTTTACGGAATAGATACTCACATTAATGATAAGAAAATAGATTCTTTTTCTGATTTGTTATTGATTCCATTTAAAAAGATGAAGAAAACAAATCAATCAAAGTTTTCATAAGTATGACTTTTGGTATTCCATCATCAATAAAATCACTAGATAATATTAAAAATTATATAGTAAAGACTCCATTAAAATTTTCTGAAAGATTATCAAAAGAAACCAACTCTAATATTTTTTTAAAACTTGAAAACATTCAAAAAACAGGTTCTTTTAAAGCTAGGGGTGCTCTAAATAAAATATTAAATATTAGTAATAAAGAAGATGTTTTAGCTGCATCATCTGGAAATCATGGTGCTGCAGTATCTTACGCATTATCACAAAAAAATATGAATGGAACAATTTATGTTCCTAAAAATGTTAAGAAATCAAAAGTTAAAAATATAGAGTCTTATGGCTCTAAAGTTGTAAAATTTGGAGATGATTGTCTTGACGCTGAGAATGAAGCTATTCGTTTATCTAAAGAAAATAATTTAACATTTGTTTCTCCATATAACGATCTAGATATTATTTCTGGACAAGGAACTATTGGCGTAGAGATAATGGAACAAAATAGTGAAATAGATGTTGTTTTTATAACTGTAGGCGGCGGTGGTTTAATATCAGGGGTTTCTTCTCATTTAAAGTCAGTAAATCCTAAAATAAAAGTAGTAGGATGCTCACCAATTAACTCTGCAATTATGATAAATTCAATAAAGAATGGGAAAATTATTAATTCTGAATCAGAAGATACCCTTTCAGACGGTTCTGCAGGTGGAGTTGAAGAAGGATCAATTACATTTGATATGTGTAAAGAATTAATTGATGAATTTTGTCTTATTACAGAAGATGAGATTTCATTACAAATAAAGAATGCATTAAAATATGATGAAATCCTTATTGAAGGATCTGCTGCGGTTGCTATCGCATCAGCAATAAAGATGAAGTCATTTATAGAAGATAAAAATGTTGCAATTATAATTTGTGGTGGTAATATTGGTTCAGATACATTAAATAAGATACTATGAATTCTAAATTTTATACAAAAGATCAAATTGTAAAGACTCTTCAAAATATTAATTTATTAGAATCTATTGAGAAAGGTTTTGTTGAATATTCTAAAGGAAATTCAGTTGTTCCACCTGTGGGAGAGTTATTATTTGAAGAACCTCCTGGTGATGTTCATATTAAGTATGGATACATAAAAAATCAGGATAATTATGTTGTTAAGATTGCATCTGGATTTTCACAAAATTATAAAGTTGGTTTATCCTCAAGTCATGGTGTTATGGTAATGTTTGATAATAAAACGGGCTATCTTAAGTGTGTTTTACATGATGAGGGTTATTTAACTAATGTAAGGACTGCTGTTGCAGGTGCTATTTGTGCTAAATATTTAGCACCAACTAATGTAAAAAGTATTGGTATTATTGGTACCGGAATTCAGGCTAGGATGCAATTAGAATATCTAAAAATGGTTACTAATTGTAGAGAAGCTATTGTTTTAGGAAGATCTAAAGAAAAAATTTCTAAGTATATTGAAGATATGAAATCTCATGGCTTCAACATAAATGTTGCTGATAATTCTAAAGAATTATGTGAAAAATCAAATTTGATTGTTACAACAACAAATGCTAATGAATCACTTATTCATAAGAAAGACATAAAAAAAGGGACTCATGTTACGGCTATTGGATCTGACACACCTGATAAAAGGGAATTAGATTCAGAAATTTTAAATATAGCTGATGCCGTTATTGTTGATAGTATTCCTCAATGTTTAGAGAGAGGAGAAACTAAAAATGCTCTTGATAGAAACCTTATAAATAAAAATGATCTCATAGAAATTGGAGAGATAATTTCTTCAAATAAAAAATTAAGAAAAAATAATGATGAAATTACGGTTGCTGACTTAACTGGAGTGGCAGTACAAGATATTATGATAACAAAAGCAGTTTATGAACAATTAACAAAATAGTATGAAAAACTTATTAAAAATCATTCTCATTCTAATAATATCATTTAATTCAGATGCTTCTTTCATTGAATCAAATAATAATATTAAGGATGTTATAAAAAATTTGAAATATAGAAATGTAGGGCCAACAAGAGGAGGTAGAGTTACTACAGTTCATGGTGTAGAATCACAAAAAAATGTATTTTACATGGGTACAACAGGAGGAGGAGTTTGGAAAACATCAGATTTTGGAAATAACTGGTATAACGTATCAGATGGATATTTTAAGTCACCTTCAATTGGTGCTATTAACGTATATCAAAAAGATCCTGATATTGTTTATGTAGGAACTGGTTCAGATGGTTTAAGATCAAATATTATTGTTGGAAAAGGAATTTATAAATCTGAAGATGCAGGTAAATCTTGGAATCATATAGGACTAGAAAATGTTGGTCAAATTGGTGCAGTAGAAATACACCCAGATGATCCAAATATTTTATATGTTGCCGCAATAGGTCAACCATTTAAAAATAATGAAGATAGGGGTCTATATAAAAGTATAGATGGGGGTAAATCATGGGATAAAATACTTTACTTATCAGACTCTATTGGTATTGTTGATGTAGAATTTGCACCTGATAACCCTAACACTTTATATGCCGCTTCATGGAGAGCAGAGAGAAAACCATGGACTATTATTAGTGGTTCAACTAATGGAGGAGCATATAAATCTGTTGATGCTGGAAAGACTTGGAATAAAATAGATTTAGGTTTTGATAGTAAGTACATAGGAAAAATTGATTTTGCAGTATCTAAATCAAACCCAAATAGATTATTTGTCATGGTTGAAGCGTCTGATAATAAGGGAGGTTTATATAAATCTGAAGATAGAGGTGTATCATTTAAACATATGAATAATAGGGAAGAGCTTGTTAATAGACCATTCTACTACTTAAATGTTGAAGCTAACCCATTAAATTCTGATATATTATATTCAAGTGCTAATAGGTTTATGATTTCTAAAGATGCTGGAGAAACTTGGAAGTCTTATTCTACACCTCATGGTGATAATCATGATATATGGATTAATCCTTCAGATACATCAGTATGGATTCAGTCAAATGATGGCGGTGCCAATATTACATTTAATTCTGGGAAGACATGGACCACTCAATTTAATCAACCTACTGCAGAGATATATCAAGTAGAAGTTGATGATCAGTATCCATATTGGCTATATGGTGGTCAGCAAGATAATTATTCAACAGTATCCGTACCTAGTTTACCTCCTTATGGTCTTCAGGCTGGACCAAATGCTTATATTACTAATACAGGTGGTTGTGAGACAGGTCCTGCTGTTCCAAAACCAAGGAATCCAAATATTGTCTACTCAAATTGTAAAGGAAGATTTGGAGTGTTTAATAAAATTACTGGACAAGAAAAGCAGTATTACGTGGGTGCTTCTAATATGTATGGCCACAATCCTAAAGACCTTAAATATAGATTTCAGAGAGTTTCGCCAATACACGTATCTCCGCATGATCCTGATGTTATTTACCACGCCTCACAGTTCCTTCATGTTACAAATGATGACGGAGTTACGTGGGAGACAATATCTCCTGATCTAACAGCTTTTGAATCAGATAAACAAGTTATTTCTGGTTCACCCATAACCAGAGATATAACTGGTGAGGAGTTTTATAGTACTATTTATTCTGTTAGAGAATCACCATTAAAAAAAGGCATTATTTGGGTTGGAGCAAATGATGGACCTGTACATATAACAACTGATGCTGGAAAAAGTTGGAAAAATGTTACACCAAATAAAAATATAAAAGGAGGTAGAGTTGATTCTGTTGAACCTTCACAACACAATCACTCTAAGGCATTTGTAACTATCCTTAGGTATCAGTTAGGTGATTGGAGACCATATATATACCGAACTTATGATAATGGGAATTCTTGGGATCTTATAACTAAAGGAATTCCAGTTGATTATCCAGTGAGAGTACTTAGGGAAGATCCTAAGAGGGAAGGACTACTTTTTGCAGGTACAGAATTTGGTATGTTTATTTCATTTGATGATGGAAATAGTTGGCACTCATTCCAACAAAATTTACCAGTAACACCAATAACTGATATTAAAATTCATAGAAATGATGTTGTTTTATCTACAATGGGAAGATCATTTTGGATAATGGATAATATTAATTATCTGAGAAGCTTTGGTTCTAATGATAATGATATTTTATATCCTGTTGCAAATACTATAAGATATAGAAATCGACCATCAAATAGTAATCATGTTAGCTACCCAAGAACTTCCGTTGATATTGACTATAAAATAACAGAAGAGTCAGAAGGTGAAATTTTAATTCAGATTATGGACAATGAAAATAATTTAATTAATTCTTATAAGTCTATCGATAATAATGCAAATATTGAGAGTTATGAGATGTCAACAAATGAATTTACTTTCATTTCTAATAGCAATATATCAAAATCTGATGGTGTAAATAGGTTTAAGTGGGACATGAGACACAGAGGGTCTTGGAATAAAAATGCAAGGTTTTCATACAGAAATGGTCCAATGGCTAAACCAGGTCATTATAAAGTCATTTTAACTATAGATGGTAATTCTTTCACTGAAAATTTTGAAATAATTTCAGATCCAAGAATTAAAGATGTAACATCTGAAGTTTATGAGGAACAGGAAAAGATTTTACTTGAAATTAGAGATTTTATGACTGAGGTTAGGCTTTTTGAGGATAAGCTTTCTAAAATGTTAGAAAAGAAGCCAAAAAATAAAAAGTATCTATCAATTGATAGGGAACTTAACACAAAGGAAGGCACTTACATGCAGCCTATGTTAATTGACCAAATAAGATATTTGCAGTCAATGTTAAGTAGGGCAGATCAAAAACCTGGTAAAGATGCTTTAAATAGATTAAAAGAGTTAAGATCAGAATTTAATACGTTGAAGAATAAGTTAGGCTGATAAGTCAATACCTAGTTTAGATTCAAATTTTTTTCTTTCGTATTGAAGAACTCTATTCGATTCAGTTAGACTTACGATTTTAAACCTAATACTTTTATTAGGTTTTATCTGACTAATTTTTGAAATATCAGCTTTACAAATATTTCCAATAATAGGATAACCTCCAGTTGATTGAGAGTCACTCATTAGTATAATTGGGTTACCGTCTCTAGGAATTTGAATGGTTCCTTTAGTAACAACTGTGCTCTCAATTTCATCATTACAATTAAGTTTAATTGAATTATTTGTAAGTCTTAAACCCATTCTGTCACTATTTGGAGAAATATTAAAGTCATTATTAAGTAATTTTTTTTCATTATCAACTTTATTAAAATGCATTCCTTTTATTATTCTTATAATATTATTTTGATCATATCTTTTTATGAAAGATGAAGGTATATTTTTGATTTTAGGGTTTTTTATATTTTTAAAATAAATAGTATCATTTTTATTAAGCTTTGTTCCTGAAATTCCTCCAATTCTAATTTTTTCATATGTTGATAAGCTTTTAAATACTTTTTTTAATTTCATTTCTCCTGAAAAACCAAGATAGGCTCTGTTTCCATCTATGCATTTTTTTATGTCTAATATATCTCCATTTTTAACTTTTATTGAAACTCCTATTTTTATTTTTTCATTATTTAATTGAGCATCACAATTCGAACCAAATATTGCAATATTACCTTTAAAATTTATTCTAATTTTGGGTCCGTAGTGTGTTATTTCAATGGTTTCTGAATAAATATCTTTATTTAATAACCAGTTTGTTAATATATGAGAATATTCATCCATAGGACCACTTTTTGGTATACCATATTTCTTGAAACCTACTCTTCTTAAATCTTGAATTGATGAATAAATTCCTGCTCTTAAAATTTTAATTGTATTATTCAATATCAATAATTATTAAATTCTTCTTTTGTTATCTCCTTAAAGATTATTTTATCACCCTGTTTTATTTTAATTGGTGGGTTCTTTAATTTATCAAAGAGTCTAAGTGGTGTTCTTCCTATTATATTCCATCCGCCAGGACTTTCTATATTGTATATACCTGTTTGATTTCCAGCTATTCCTATCGATCCTTCTGGTATATGAGTCCTTGGATTCTTTTTTCTTGGGAGATGTAAGGAGTCATCTAACTTTCCTAAATAAAGAAATCCAGGTAAAAATCCAACTATATCGACTTCATAGGTCTTATTATTATGTTTTTTGATTACGTGATCTACATCTATTTTACATTTAGTAGAAATTTCATTTAAATCAATTGCAAAATCATTATCATAACAAATTGGTATTTTCCATGTTTTTATTTTGTTATTATTAGTAAAATTCTTGTTAGAAAGAAGATTTTTGGTTTTTTTAATAAAATCACTAGATGATATTTTATGAGGATTAAA
>MDTG01400703.1_pt1 | contig 10561 bp, 10 predicted proteins | sample 811421 | NCBI WGS metagenome assembly MDTG01 (sample SAMN05326645, study PRJNA326480) | marine metagenome | isolation source: seawater | place: Pacific Ocean: South East | collected 2011
TGCAGTAACAGGCGAGTTTTCACGCTTGGGCGCTAAGGTCGCCGGCTCACCAAAAGAACTAGCTGAAGATTGCAACGTAATCATCACCTGTCTACCCAGCCCATCAATCAGCGCTTCAGTGATGGAAGATACAAATGGGGTACTTGCCGGCTTATCAGAAGGAAACATTTGGATCGAAATGAGCACTACAGATGAGCAAGAGGTCCTCCGGCTCGGGGCCAAAGTTCAGGAAAAAGGTGCTCTAGTTGCCGACTGTCCAGTTTCGGGCGGCTGTCATCGCGCAGCCACAGGGAACATAGCCATCTTTGCTGGCTGCGATCGAAAAGTGTTCGACAGCGTTTTCCCTTTGCTTGCAGCTATGGGGAGACAGGTACTGCACACCGGGCCGCTGGGAACAGCTTCAATCCTCAAAGTCGTAACGAACTATTTGGCTACAGCAAATCTAGTTTCCATTTGTGAGGCATTGGTCACCACAGAAGCAGCAGGACTAGATCTTGCAACTGCGTATGAAGCTATAAAAATTAGTTCCGGGAACTCATTCGTGCACGAGACAGAGAGCCAAGTCATACTCAACGGAAGTCGCGACATCAATTTCACTATGGATCTCGTGTTAAAAGACATATCGCTGTTCCAAGAAATTGCCGATCGTGGTCAAGTCCCGCTCGAAATTTCCCCCCTGCTGATCGATATTTTTCGGGACGCACAAGACCGTTATGGACCGAGAGAATGGTCCCCCAATGTGATCAAACGTCTTGAGGATGCGACAGGCCTAGTTATCCAGGCACCAGGGTTCCCATCAGAAATAAGCGACGAAGAACCCGAAGCCCCTGGCCAAGAAGTTGGAATCGCGAAGAGCTAAATGCATGATCTTCCGAACAAGCAGATCCAACCAAGTAAATCCCAGATCCCATTTAAGGCGCTTTCTTCGAAATAACCCTCTACCCTTCTTACTTCGGATGAAGTCGAACACGGCTTCAGTTTTAATTAATTTAGGAGGCCCCAGATGGGCCAAGGTACAGTCAAGTTTTTCAACGCGCAGAAAGGTTTCGGATTCATCGAACGTGAAGACGGCGATGACCTATTCGTACATTTCTCAAATATTGCTGGTGATGGCTACAAATCACTCGATGAAGGCCAAAGAGTCGAATTCGACATTGGTCAAGGCCAAAAGGGTGACGAAGCCCAGAATGTAAGGCCTGTTTGATCTCAGCGATATCTAACTAAATTTCTCAAAGGCCGCCCTGACTATTCGGGGCGGTCTTTTGTTTTTCCCCTTTGGTCAGCAGAGAAAACGTCTCAGATCGCTTCTGAGTAATCTGGGTTCATGTCAATTGGGCTATCAGACGACGCATTGCAACTCTTGCCGTCAACAGAAGAGGCGCCTAGGTGCTCGTCTTATTCTCAACTAATCAGCGCTGACCCATGTGGAACTGCCCTATCAGTTGAGGCTCTAATCCTTATTGAAATTCCTCTTCCCTGGCCCAAGCCCGTGTTTGATCATCCTCTTCTTCAAGGATGGAGTTCAACAATGAACACATCGCTTGGACTAACTCGCGTCTTAGCTGTAGTTCCCAGGGATGAAGGATCCGGTATCGGAGTTTTGGTATACCAACGCGATGAAGTAGGAGTGAAGAGTTGGGCTTTTAGGCCTCAAAGCCCTTCTGCTCTCGCCCAATTTGCGACCGATGTTCTCAAACTGACCCCTAGCCAATTAGAAACCGAACCAGGACATCCACATCCTCCTGAGTTAGCAGTGTTGATTTGCACCCAGGGAAGTCACGACATTTGTTGTGGCAGCGAAGGAACAAAGCTGGCAAACGAACTACAAGAACGGGCGCCAGGTCTAAACATTTTTCGCGTTAGCCATACGGGTGGCCATCGGTTCGCTCCGACAGCTATGACCCTTCCTGATGGTCGGATGTGGGCCTATTTGGACGCAGACACGACTTTGTCGATTCTTGAACTTACGGGAAAGCCATCAACCTTAAGTTCTCAATGCCGCGGCTGGTGGGGTGCTCCTTCAGGGCCAGGCCAAGTAGCCGAGCGCGCTGTATTTCAAGAACTCGGGTGGGACCTCGACACTTTGCCTCGAGATATAACGGTAACTCCCTCAGAGGCTGGCTGGACCGTCAACCTCTCCGTGGCCCTCCAAGAATGGTCAGTAGACGTGCTTCAAGGAAGAGAAATCCCCACAATTGCATGCCGCTCTAATGGTGGACTACCCGCTAAAGCAAACTATGAATACACAGTGAGTGAAATCAGGTCACCTCGATAAAGCATTTCCTGGGGTTACTGAAACGAAAAGTCGATAGTGCCCAGATCTCGGTATTCGACTTTGAAGTCATCACCTGCTCGACAATCGACAGGCCGCGTGAATGACCCACTCAAAACGATCTGGCCAGGCTCCAATCCAACGCCATGGTCGGCGTAGCGTCGCGCCAACCACGCAACTCCCAAAGCCGGATGACCTAAAACTGCAGACGCGACACCCGATTCTTCGACGTCACCGTTGCGACGACAAACCGCAGCAACCCAGGCCATATCGATGTTATTTGGATCCTCTCGACAGTCCCCCAAGATAATCCCGGCATCCGCGGCGTTATCAGAAATAGTGTCAGTCACTGAACGAGTAACCCCAGTTTCCGGGTGTTTGCGATAGGAACGGGCATCAATCAATTCGATAGCTGGGACTACAGCTTCAGTTGACTCAAGTACCTGTTCGATGGTCACATCAGACCCTTCTATGCGGCTCCCAATGATGAAGGCAAGCTCAACTTCGATCTTCGGGTCACAGAAGGCAGCAGCTTCCAAGCGGCAGCCATTTTCGAAAACCATGTCATCCAACAAGTAACCCGAATCTGGTTCATCGATGTTCATTGCAAGCTGCATGGCTCGAGAAGTCAGTCCAATCTTGTGACCTACCAACGTCTGACCGCGCTCCAACTCAATCTGCAACCAGCGATTCTTGATGGCATAGGCATCATCAATTGTCATTTCAGGGTGTTGCACCGTTACGGGATCAATTTGCTGAGCTGTCCTTCTGGCTTCGTCATGTAGACGCGCCTGAACTTCAATTTCTTTGTCGTCCATATTTCTCAAGTTTTTCTCACTCCCAATTTCCCTATGTCATGTGCGTCAAAGGCCACGGCTACGTTCTTAGTTTCCATATAGAAATCGAAGCTGTAGTCACCGCCATCTCGGCCGACGCCACTTCGTTTTGTTCCACCAAACGGAGTTGGTAGATGCCTGACATTTTGGGAGTTAACCCAGATCATTCCCGCATCAAGAGCTTCAGCCACACGATGCGCTCGTCCGACGTCTTGTGTCCACAAATACCCAGCAAGCCCATAGTCAACATCGTTGGCAATTTCGATGGCTTCACGTTCGTTCGAAAAAGGAATCACCGTAAGCGCAGGCCCAAAGATTTCTTCCTGGCTTACTCTCATCGAGTTGTCAGCCTCAATAAACAACATCGGGTTGACGTAATTTGAATTCTCGTCGAATGCATAGTCCCCAGTGACCACTCTGGCACCGTCTTCGATCGCCTTATCGACATATGAGCGCACTTTGTTGCAATGAATGGGGTGGATCAACGGGCCAATCTCTGTCGCAGGGTCTAAAGGGTCACCGACCACAAGGCCTTTTACTCGTTCCGTTAGTTTCTCGACGAACCAATCATGAATCGTTTCATGCACCAACAGACGACTACTTGATGTACACCGTTCACCATTGAGGCTGTAAATCATGAAAACAACAGCGTCTAACGAACGTTCTAAGTCAGCATCATCGAACACGATGACAGGATTTTTCCCACCTAACTCGAAATGCACACGCTTTAAAGAAGGGGCCCCTTGAGCTTGGATGAGCGCGCCAGTCGAGGATTCGCCAACAAAAGCAATCGCCTTAACCGCGGTGTGCTCGGTCAATGCTTTACCGGCTATTTCTCCAGTTCCATGCACGACATTCAAGACTCCTTTGGGCAGTCCTGCTTCGTGCGTGATTTCGCCCAAAATTGAAGCCGTTAATGGGCTCCACTCTGCGGGTTTGTGGACGACGGTGCAACCCGAGGCTAGAGCAGGTGCAATTTTCCAGGTGGAAAGCATAAACGGCGTGTTCCAAGGAGTGATGACTCCTACAGGTCCGATCGCCCGTCTGGACGAATAATTTAGGTGAGTCGGAGTGGGCATTGATTTGCCATCAAGAGCCCCGGGTGCGGCATCGGCAAAGTATCGGAAATTCTCGGCGCCTCGTATCGCTGCGGAACTCATAAATCGTATTGGTTGACCAGTATCGACTGATTCGACCGCCGCTATTTCGTCCGCTCGTTTAACGATAAGTTCAGCGACTCGATTCAGAATTTGTTTTCGTTGAAGAGGTGGCCGTGAACACCATTCTTCGAACGCTGATGCAGCAGCTTCGGCTGCTAGCCCTATTTCAGTAGCTCCCCCGGCAGCGACTTGTCCTAAAAATTTTCCGTCAGCGGGAGAAACGTTGTCAAAGGTGTCCCCAGAAGCACTACCAACAAGCTCTCCGTCGATCAGATGCAAAAGGGGTCCTGAGGAATATTTCGTCAAGGCTTCTTTCGCTGCGGCCTGGTTCTCTTCAAAAGTTCGAGATGAATTCATGGCAACTCCTCGTAATGGTCTCGCATCGAGTTTTCGTTGACACGCATCGCGGCCTCTATGGGTTGCACTTCAACTGACACGGCTATTGGTTGCTCCTGCATCAAATCGCCCAATGACCGTTGGAGGCCTTCTGCCAAGAGATCACGAACTTCAATTAGTGGGTCATGCCCTCGATCTCCATTCAATCGAGCGATTACGGCGACGAACATATTGGAGCTGTTGCCATTTGCAATTAGATATTGCTCGCTTCGTATAGCTCGCGTTCTTAACCCTGCCAACGGAATCGAAGGGTGCGACGCAGCTGCTTCGTGCAGCGTCTGAAGCATCTCCGCCACGTCAATATGTTCTTCAAGGTTGGAAGAGTATTCAATAAAGACGTGAGGCATGTGGCCGCTTCCTGTTAAGGCCTCTAATTTGGCCAACTTATATGCGTAACATGTTACCAACTGTTGGTGGAGGGCTTTCTTATGAGATTCGTGACCTGTCGCTACGAAGGAAAAACTACTTGGGGGGCGGTAACCGAAGATGAGACTGGGGTTATAGATCTCGGCAGACGCTTACCCGACGTTCCCAATCTGAGTGCCGCACTCAAAACTGGTCGACTCACGGAAGCAAAGGAAGCTGCCGGCTGGGCTGATGCTGACTTTGCCTTGGCGGATGTTGAGTACGATCGAACAGTTCCTTTCCCGGGAAAAATCTTCTGCATCGGCGTGAATTACGGAGGCCGAAACGCTGAATATGAAGATGCGACTTCAAGCAATAAACCAAGCGTCTTCATCCGATTCCCCGAATCCTTAACTGGACATAAGCAAGCGCTGGTCCGCCCGCCAGAAAGTGTTCAGCTGGACTACGAAGGGGAAATAGTTGCTGTAATCGGGCGCAGAGGTCGTCGGATACCTCGAAGCCGGGCACGCGATCACATTGCGGGGTTGACACTCGGCAACGAAGGAACCATTCGTGACTGGCTCCGTCACGCAAAATTCAATGTAACTCAAGGAAAAAACTGGGAAGGTTCAGGATCGATGGGGCCATGGTTGGTTCCAACCGAAGAAATCGGAAACTTCGAAGACCTCCGCTTGCAGACCCGAGTGAACGGTGAATTACGCCAAGACGACACAGTCGCATCCATGGCTTTCCCAATTGAGTTTCAAATCGAGTATTTATCGACGTTCATAACTCTGGAACCGGGTGATGTGATCTACACCGGTACCCCTATCGGAGCGGGAGCTCGGCTGGAACCACCTCAATGGTTAGAACCTGGTGATGTGGTTGAAGTTTCAGTCGACCAAATAGGCACTTTAGAAAACTCGATACAAGATGAGGTTCTATCTTGAGTCAGCCACTGCGGCCATTTGAACGATCGCTACCCATGGCGCTGATGCGGGCCCGCGAAGCAGTCATGCGAGAATTTCGACCTCGACTAGCAACGCACGAGCTAACAGAACAACAGTGGAGAGTACTTCGAGCATTAAACACTCAAGAAGCACCGCTCACGACACGTGAACTCAGCGAGATGACATTCCTTTTAAGCCCGTCGCTTTCACGGATCACGGCCAACCTTGCCAATCGAGGTCTTCTTAATCGAGACGCGAACCCATCTGATCAGCGGAGCAGTCTTCTTAGCTTGTCCCACGATGGGAAGGTGCTACTTTCCGCCATGGCCGCGAATAGTGAATCTGGCTATCGCGCCATTGAAGAAAGTTTCGGACAGGACCGGTTAGAACTGCTCTACAACCTTCTTGATGACTTAGCTGCGACGCGAATAGCGAAAGACACCTAAGGTTTCCGAAGTTCTACTAATTGAGGAGAGACTCGCCATGACCGCACCGTTGGATGGCATCCGCGTGATTGAATTCGCGAACTTTGCAGCAGCACCTTCCGCTACAGCGATCATGGCTGACCTCGGAGCCGAAGTAATAAAGGTGGAGGCGATCGGAGGCGATCCCATCCGCGGGCTTATGAAGCAAGCAAAAGTGGCTGAGGGGGATCACAACCCTGATCACCCATTTCAATTTATTAACCGAGGCAAGAAAGGGATAGAACTAAATCTTGACAGTGAATCAGGGGCTGACATCGCTCGCCGCCTGGTGTCCCAATGCGATGTAGTCGTCATGAATTTACTCAAAGAGCGAAGGCAACGATTCGGCCTCGACACTAACGATCTCTTTTCAATCAAGCCCGATCTTGTCATCGGATTGTTGTCTGGCTATGGCGAGGTAGGCGAAGAAATTAATCGCCCCGGATATGACGTAACCGCTTTCTTCTCACGTTCAGGCGTTTTCGGTGGCGGCACCACCCCAGGTAGTCCGCCTCCCCATGCCCGACCAGGTTCTGGCGACCACACCACCTCGATCGCTTTATTCGGCGCAGTTATGGCCGGTCTGCGATCTCGTGATGTTACGGGAGAAGGTCAGGTAGTCGAAGCCTCGTTACTGAGAACTGCTACCTGGACGATCAGTCTTGATCTAGTTACCTCTTTGATCGATGGTAAACCCGCGTACGACCGTCCTAGAGAAAAAGGTTTATCAGCGATGCTGGAAGCCTTCCAAGCGTCGGACGGTAGATGGCTGCAATTTGCGATGCCCGATACCGGCGATGCCTGGAAACGCTTTTGTGTCGCTTTAGATAGGGAAGATCTTTTGACTCGAGACGAGTTTTCTAGCGGTCGGCTTCGCTATCAGAATATGACTGAGCTTCTGGCGACCTTGGATGAGAGTATCGGTTCCAAACCGGCCGCTCATTGGATCCCCCGACTTGATGAACATAAATGCATCTGGGCTCCCATTAACGATTCAGCATCCGCCGTCCAAGATCCACAGGTTCGAGCCGCCGGCGCGTTCGAAACTATTACCCATCCGGTGGTCGGCGATTTCGAGACCGTGGCAGCACCCTTTCGAATGCACGACTCTCCAGAAGTTCGGGTAAAGGGCCCCGCTCCAGAAAAGGGGCAACACACAACTGAGGTACTCAAACAGCTACTTAACTTGAGTGAGGTAGAGATCGCTGAGCTGGAATCAGATGGCGTTGTCCGCCGTGGATAGCTCCCAGACTTAGGATCTTTGTAATGGTTGAACTCACGTACCAATCCGGTTTCGGAAATCATTTTGAATCTGAGGCCGAATCAGGTGTTTTGCCTATCGGTCAAAACTCCCCCCAAAAGGTCATGGGCGGTCTGTACACAGAACAAATAACAGGAACAGCATTTACAGCGCCTCGGAGCTCGATGCAAAGAAGTTGGGCGTACCGAATACGACCTTCGGTTCAACACATGACCAACTTGGTGTCTGTTGATATCGGCTTGATTCGCACAGGCCCCGACAATGAAGGGATGCCAACAGCAACTCAACTTCGCTGGGATCCGTTTCCTCCAATTTCACCCGAAGCAACTTGGCTCACAGGTCTCGCGACGGTTGCTACTAACGGCAACAGCGAACTTCAAAGTGGTGGCGCTGTTCATCATTTCGCTGCGTCTAAATCTATGGGCGACACTGCCTTCGTAAACACTGATGGGGAGTTGATGCTTGCCCCATATATGGGACGCTTACTGCTGCGTACCGAGATGGGCCACCTCGATTTAGCTCCCGGCCAAATAGCTGTGATACCACGAGGGATAAAGTTCTCTGTCGACCTAGTGGACCAGGTAGCACGCGGCTACGTCTGCGAAAACTATGGTGCTGCCTTCTGCCTTCCCGAGCATGGCCTACTCGGAGTAGACGCAAACGCTCTTCCTAGAGATTTCGAGTATCCGGTTGCCAAGTACGACTCTGAAAATCGACCAACAAAATTAGTTGCAAAAATCAGTGGTGCTTTATTTGCTAACAACCTCAATCATTCGCCGTTCGACGTCGTCGCCTGGCATGGGAACTTGGCTCCCTATCGTTATGAACTGCGCCGGTTCTGCGCAGTAGGCCCAGTGATTTTTGACCACCCTGACCCCTCTATTTGGACACTTCTTTCCTCACCTTCAGATACGCCCGGCACTGCCAACCTTGATTTCATACTTTTTCGGGAACACTGGCGGGTGGCTGAACATTCATTTCGGCCACCCTGGTTCCATTCGAATGTGATGAGCGAGTTGATGGCTCTAATTGAGGGTGTCTATGACGCGAAAGCCGAGGGTTTCGTTCCAGGCGGAATTTCAATTCACAATTCCTTCATCCCCCATGGCCCCGATAGTGACGCATTCAGATCAGCCACAGACGCTGATCTGGTGCCGACAAAGGGCCCAGATTCGCTCGCTGTTATGTGGGAGTCTCGGTATCGATGGGTTCCAACGTCCTGGGCTATGACATTGTCTGAACTGCAACGAAATTATCCGGATAGATGGAGTGAACTCAAAAGCGAGTGGGATTAAGCGAATACTCCCCCCGAGGTTGCTAATGGGTCCCTATCAAGAGCAAAGAGGTCATCGTCTACATCGGGATCGAATGGAGCATCATTGCCTGTAATCGAGCGAGCGACCATTGCGCCGATTCCAGGAGCGAGTTTAAATCCATGACCGCTAAACCCATTAACCAGCCATAGCCCTTCAACTTCGCTCGGCCCTACGATCGGGTGGCTGTCTTGTTCGTTAATGGTGTACAAGCCACATAAGCCGGTACTGGTTCCTACATGTTTGATTCCCGGAACCCGATGTTGAAATGCGGCCAGAGTGGTTTCGACACAGTTTCGATCCGGGTTCACTTCGAAATGATCGGGGTCGCTGATCGGTTCCATGAACTCAGGGATCTCCGGCGATACGAGAAGGATCTGACTGCCGCTTCTTTCAATCCGGTAACACCCATCGGTGCTTCCGTCGAAGGTGATCGGGAGACGAGGGTCAGCGCCCGACCATTCTCTCAAGATTAGTTGGATTCGGGTTGGGGTAAGCGTCCAACGCTTTTGAGCACCCGCCATTTGGTTTATCTCGTTGCACCAGGGCCCCGCAGCGTTGACCACTAGAGAGCAATGAACTTCATCACCGTTGTCTAGGCGAACACCGATTACCCGACCTTGGTCAGTGACCAAGCCGGCCACCCCGGTTCCAAAGGCAACTTCAGCTCCTTGCCTTTGAGCAGAAGCTACAAGGTCAGCATTTGCCCCAGCAGGGTCAGCTATGCCTGCTTCGTTCTCGAATAAGAACGAGTCACCCTGTCGGCACCTATGTTGTTCTAAGTCGCCAAAATCAATTGGTTCGACACAAAGATCTAGTTCCGGCCACCGATTCAAAACTTCTGCTCGACTAAGCATGTCTACTGCGACTCCGTTTTCCCGAAGCCGTTCGTATTCGGTTTCTAGTTGACTCTGGGAACGGTCGAAAACCCAAAGTGCTCCAAGCTGGGTGTAGTCGCTAATGGGGTCATCGAGCCCAGTGAAATCCCCCCAAGATCGATAAGCCAACTGGCTGCAGTATGCGAGACGGACAACCTCAGGAACTGTGTACCGGCAACGGGATATTGCAACGGAAGCTCCCGTTGACCCTGTAGCCGGTCCAGCCGCTTTGTCTACGACCAACACTTTTAGGTCGCTTCGTCGAGCAACTTGGTAGGCAACAGCAGAACCAATTACGCCTCCACCAACAACAACCAAATCAAAGGTGGTAGATGATGGTCGGCTCATAGCGAAAGTCTTACCTATTTCTACGCCCTCATCCAGAGCTACTTGATTCAAGCAGCAATCAGTCAGCTCTTAATCCTGAAAAGGATTCAGACCCTTACCGAAGTTCGGTTCACATATTCTCAAGAGCTAGCTCGATCTGTTCCACGACTTCTGGCACCGATTTTCCGTCTGTCTTCACCTGTTGAAACTGGGCATAGGCGGAGGATCGTTCTTCGTATAGTTGACGCAACTTCGTCTCATCGTTATCCGCAAGCAAAGGGCGCACTGCGCCAGTCCGATCAGAAGAATATCTTCGCTGGATCTCTTCGACGGAGGCCGTCAGACAGAAGACATGACCA
>MDTG01026019.1_pt1 | contig 10560 bp, 8 predicted proteins | sample 811421 | NCBI WGS metagenome assembly MDTG01 (sample SAMN05326645, study PRJNA326480) | marine metagenome | isolation source: seawater | place: Pacific Ocean: South East | collected 2011
CGTCCAAATATAAATTGGTTTATTTGTTCTAACGAAACTTACTGAGTAAGAGTCACAAGTGAAAATTAAATCAGGATTTAAATTTCTTAATTTATTTTCTAATATTTTTGCATAAATTTTTGATAAACTTATTGCTCTCTCTGAATCATATTTTATACCAAAAAATTTATATAAATTTCTTTTTAACTTAAAAAATATTTTTAAATAAATTGGTATTGTAGGTAAAACATGTATATCTGTAGATATATTTTTTAAAGTATTATAAATATTAAGTTTTAAACCCGACCATGATTTGTGATCTAAATGACTGTCTACTGTTATAAAAGCTATTTTCAAAATGATAAAAATGTATATTTAATATACTATAGAGTATTTATTTAAATATGAAAATATTAATAACAGGTGGGTGTGGATTTGTAGGTTCTTCCATCGCAATTTTTTTAAACAAAAAAAAGTTCAAAGTATTTAGTTTAGATAATCTGTCTAGGAAAGGCTCTGAAATAAATAATTTAAGATTAAAAAAGTTAGGAATAAAAAACTATAAAATTGATATCGGAAAAAAAAATGGACTTTACAAATTACCAAAATTTGATTTTATAATCGATTGTTGTGCTGAAGTAGCAGTTGAAAAATCTAAATCTGATTTAGATAAAGTTATCAACACTAATTTAATAGGAACTTGTAACTTAATAAACAAAGTAATCAAAGATAAATCTAAAATTATATTTATGTCTACTAGTAGAGTTTATTCTATTAATGAAATTAAAAAAAAATACAAATACAATAAAAATTTTAAAGTTAACGAGAATTTTTCTACAGATTCACCTATAAGCATTTATGGATTTACTAAATTAGCATCTGAAAAATTAATTAAGGAAATATCATATTCAAATGGAATTGAATTTATTATTAATAGATTTGGTGTAATAAGTGGTCCATGGCAGTTTGGTGCTGTAGATCAAGGTTTTATTAGTCTTTGGATATGGAGGCATATTAACAAAATTCCACTAACATACAAAGGTTACAATGGAAGTGGAACTCAAATAAGAGATATAATCCATATTAGTGACGTTTGTAATTTAATTATTTTACAAATAAAAAAATTTAAAAAAATAAAAAATGATACATTCAATATAGGAGGTGGATATAAAAATAAAATTGACTTAAAAACTTTAACAAAGAAATGTATTAAGATGACAAATAATAAAGTAAAAATTTCCAAAATCTATAAAACCTCAAATTATGATGTCCCATATTATATTTCAAATAATAAGAAAATTTTCAGTAAATATAATTATAAGATTAAAAAAAATATTGATGATATTTTAGGAGATACACTAAATTGGCAAAAAAAAAATTTAATTTTGCTAAAAAAATACCTATGAAAAAAATAGCTATTGTAACTGGATCATCTGGATTAGTTGGTTCAGAGGCATGTAATTTCTTATTAAAAAAAAAATTTTATGTAATTGGAATTGATAATAATTTAAGAAAAAAATTATTTGGAAATGAAGGAAATACAAATTGGATTAAAAAAGAATTAATTAAAAATAAAAACTATTTACATTTAAATACTGATATTAGAAACTTTAGTAAGTTAAACAGCATTTATAATAAATATAAAAAAAAAATAAAATTTGTAATTCATGCTGCTGCACAACCTTCTCATGATTGGGCAAAAAAAGACCCCATACTTGATTATCATGTCAATTCTACAGCTACTTTAAATATTCTTTTTTTAACAAAAAAATATAGTCCAAATGCTACAGTAGTTTTTACTTCAACAAATAAAGTTTATGGAGATAATCCAAACAAAATAAAATTTATAGAAAAAAAAACAAGATTTGTTCCTGCTCAAAATAAATATAAAAAAGGTTTTGATGAAAAATTATCAATAGATAATTGCACTCATAGTTTTTTTGGTGCTTCAAAACTTTCTGCAGACGTAATTGCGCAAGAATTTGGAAAAAACTATTCTTTAAAAGTTGGAATATTTAGAGCAGGATGTATTACTGGAGAAAATCATTCAGGAGCTGAACTACATGGTTTTTTATCATATTTAGTAAAAAATTGTTTAAAAAATAAAAAATACAAAATTATAGGATATGGAGGAAAACAAGTTAGAGACAATATTCATAGTTTGGACCTGATAAATTGTTTTTGGCATTTTTATAAAAATCCAAGAAAAGGGGAAATCTATAATATAGGAGGGAGTAACTTTTCCAACTGTTCTGTACTAGAGGCAATAGAATATTTAGAGAATAAATTAAAAATAAAAATAAAAAAAAAATTTATGAAACAAAATAGAGTGGGAGACCACATCTGGTATATTTCTAATATTAATAAATTTAAAAAACACTATCCATTATGGAGACCAAAATTTAATTTTAAAAAAATAATGGACAAACTAATAATTCAATTTAAAAAAAAGTATGAATGAAAAAATTTTTCTTGAAACATCAAAACCTTATTCTGCTATTTTTATCATTATTAATGATTACTTCCTATTTTTTAGGAATATTTCTAAATGAAGTACATGGAGCATCAGATCTTGATGCAAAAACTCATACTTGGCCAGCAATAATTGAATTTTCAAAATTTGATACTATTGATGTACTGAAATATTATTATAAATTTGGAGAAAATTCTTATCCACTTCATCATATAATATATGGGAAATTATTTAATATTGAAAATACCGAAGAGGTAAAAATTATATCATCTTTTGTAAGTTTATTTATTCCTATACTTTTTTTTATAGCGCTAAAGAATAATTTAAAATTCAATTCAATTTTTTTTTTTATATTCTTTTCATCAATAATATTTTTAAGCCCATATTTTAGGTCATCTGCTATCTGGGGGTTAACAGAAAATACCGGTTATTTTTTTTTAATAATCTCAATCCTTTTTTTTCAAAAATTTATTGAGAAAAGAACGATAAATTATTTATTTCTTGTATGTTTATTTAGCTCTCTAGCTTTATACGCTAGACCTCAATTGATTTTTTTTTCAATTTTTTTTTATTTAATTTTAATACTCTCAAAAAAAAATAATGAAATAATACTTGGAACTATTTTTTATATTTTATTTGCCATTCCAGGAATTTTAATTGCATATTGTTGGGGTGGATTAATTGTAGAGGAAAGTGGAACTAAAAATTTAGCATATTTTGTAAATTATAAGTCAATCCCAAATTCTTTTATGACAATTTTATCTCTAATGCTTGTATATTTAACTCCATTTTACATATCTTGTCAAAAAAATATATTTAATGAAATAAGTATCAAAAAAAATATTTTTTTATTTTTAAAATGTATCTCATTTATATTTTTAATTTATTTTGTATTTAAAGTAGATTTTAGTTATTTATCATTTGATAATAATAGGATTTATGGTCAAGGTTTTTTAATAGACTTAATTTTTAGGGCTACTGGTTCAGAATTTTTAATCCTTCCTTTCATAGCTCTTGGATTATTTATAATAATATTTTTATCAAGTTTAAGTAAAAAAAATTTTTTATTAATTTCTATTATAACAATTATTTTCTCTTTAAGGGTTCATTTTTTTACAGAATATTTTGATCCTCTTTTATATATTGTGATTTTTTTAATATTTGATTTCAATAAAATTTTTTATCAAAATATTAAAAAAATAAAATTTCAACTATTTTTTTTATTTTATTATTTGGGAATATTAAGTGGTGCTATATTTTTCTAAATCTTAAAAAAAATAAAATTGATAAATAAATAAGAAAGAAATAAATTATAATTGTCATATAATTTAAATTCAAAAAATAATAAAGAAATAACGGAAAACTAAATATAAAGATACTTATGGAGATGCTTTTTTTAAATGAAAATTTTTCAATAAGATAATGATGCATGTGTAATTTATCTGCTTGTAATGGATTTTTTTTGTTGAATATTCTTAAAATAAAAAGTCTTAACATATCTATACCCGGATAAATCATGAGTAAAAAAATTTCATCAGCATAAATTTTACTTTCTGAACTATTGTAATGATTAATTACAAGATAAGATATTATATATCCCAGTGTTAAAGACCCACTATCTCCTAAAAAAATTTTGTCTTTATAGTTCAATACTAAAATATTTAAGAGTGCAATAATTATAACTAATATCAAATTAACATTTAGATCATGTAGAAAAAATAAAATACTTAGAAATACTATTGAGTAAATTGTAGACTGACAATTAATACCATCAAACATGTTAAAGGCATTAATAAAGATAATAAAACAGAGAACTGTAAATATGTAACTTAACTTACCTAAATTTATTGAAAAATCAAAATTTTTAAATACTAGTTTGTTTAAAACAATTCCATCATTAAAAATAGTAATCAAAGAAAAAATTAAAACAAAAACAAATAATTTATTGTTAGCTTTGAGATGATATTTATCATCAAGTAAACCAAGAAAAAAAACCAAATAAAAACCTATAAAAAAAAATAAATTATTTTCAAAATTGATTACAAAAGGGACCTTTTTAATCTCAATCAATGAAACAAATAATAAAAAAATTGTTAAGTTGATTGTTAAATATATACCACCAATTCTTGGTGTTTTTTTTTTTATGAACTTTTCGTTCATTTGGAAAATCATAAATATTTATTTTACTTGATAATAAATCGTGAAATTTAAATATTAAAAGATTTAATATTATTAAAAAAGAAAGAAAAAAATATAAATTCATTTTTTTAACTTATAATAATACACAAAAAAGCTTAAGGGAATAAATAGGTTGGATGAAAGCCAATTATTAAAAAAATTACCAGAAGGTAATAAAAAAGAAAGATAATTAAATATGCATAAAATCAAACACAAATTAAAAAAATCTTTTTTCTCTCTGGTTCTAATATAATTCATAAATATTTTATAAAAACTTATGAATAGATAAATTAATGATGTAAAATAAAAAATTAAACCTATTATTCCGGTTTCAGAAGCAAATTGAAGAAGAACATTGTGTGGATGAGTTGTGCAGCTCATTTTTGAGATATAATATTTTTCTTTTTTACACTCATATCTATAAGTTTTAGGACCAGTACCAATAATTTTATTATCTAAAAAAATTTTATAAGCTGACAAGTAATGATATTCATGAGCTTTTGAAAATATTGTAATTTTATTATCCTTAGAATCTAAAATAGTTTCGATTGAAGAAAAATGTCTTTTTTTCAAATCTCGATCTGTAATCAAAAAAGAAGCATAGGTAATAGTTATTAACAAAATAAAATATAAGATGTTTAATTTTTTATCCCACGATAATAAAATCAAAATAATAAGCGAAAATATTAAAATATAAAAAGTAGCACTTCTTTCTCCACTTAAAAGGGTAATTACACACGAAATAAATAAAGTAAAAAAAATAAAAAATTTTTTTTTATCTAACAGGTATAATAAACCTATGTACAATGGCATAAATTTCGATACAAAAGAACCAACAATTTGTTCATCACCAAAAGTAGCTGTCAATCTCTGATGAGGTTTTTCGTATAAGAATAAATCGTATCCAAAGAAGTATTGGATATATGCATCAAATATAAAGAAAAAATACCCAAATGTTGAAGAATAAAAAAAATATTTTAAAAAGTTTTTCTCATGTTTTGACAAAAAATAGTTAAATAATATTAAAAAAAGTATAAATCTTATATAAAATAAAGAAGTTTTTAATGAAAGAAAACCATACTCAGAAAAAATTGAAATTAAAGTTATGATCAAACAAAAAAATAACAAAAATATAACAATTTTTTTGTTATTAATATTTCCATTAATAAATAAATTTTTATTCAATAAAATTAAAAATAACGAATATAAAGCACTTAAAGTGACTATAAGATCTGGCAGGAAAGGCCCTGTAATAAGAGATATGGGTAGAATAATTATTAATAAAATTAAGAAGTTTTCAATATGACTTGTTCTATTCAATAGCATGAAAAAGATATACAAGCATAAAAACGATATTACAACTGCATTTGTCTGTTTTTATAATGCATCAAAAAACAATTTTGGGGCATCCAAAATTTCTTTTAATTTTTTTATAAATTGGAATTTTAAAGAGAAAAAACTTTTCCAATTCAGTTTAAAGAATGAGCAATCAAAAAATAAAATGATAAAAAATATTACTCTCCTAAAAGAGTATCCTGTATTAAAAATTTTAAAACTTCCTATCCTTATCTTCTATATTTACGATTTTCTGAAAAATAAAAAAAAACCAGTACTAATAATAGAGGGTGCTAGTTGGGTTTTTTATAGTTTTCTAACCTTTTTTGTAATTAAATTTTTAATAAAAAATATAAAAATTATTTACCATGGTCACAATGTAGAATATAAAGTAAGGAATAAAACACCTGTAATAAAAACAATTACATATTTTTCTGAAAAGTATATTTACAAAAAGGCAAATATAGCAACAGTTGTTTCTAATAGGGATAAAAAATTAGTTAAATCACTATATAAAATAAATCCCTATATATTTTTAAATGGTTATTGCCTGACAAGAAATCGTTTTAAAAGAAAGAATAATATTAAGTTACCAAAAAAATTTGTTTTATTTAACGGTAGTTATTCATATTGGCCAAACAAAATTGCAATCGATAATATATTTAAATTTTATTATAAAAAAATTTTAATAAAAAATAATAAAATAAATTTTGTATTTACAGGTCATAATTTTCCAGAAAAATATAAATATAAAGATAATGTTATATTTTTTAACAATTTAAATGATAATGATTATAAATTTGTATTAAAAAAAGCTAAGTTACTTTTTTTACCCCTACCTATGGCACCTGGAACAAAAGTTAAAGTTATAGAGGCTTTATGTGAAGATAAATTTGTAGTAGCTTCTAAATCAAGTTTTTTAGGAATTAAACTTTATAATAAACAAAAAAATTTTATATATAAAAATAGATCTGATGCTTTAAAAAAAATTTTTATTTTTTTAAATTCAAATAAAAAAAAAGAAAAAAATTTATATAAACAAAAATATATTTATAAAAATATTGTAAACAATTTTTTAAAAGAAAATCGTGAAATACTATATAAATAACATTTTTTCGGAAAAGTGGATTATTACTTCATTGTGGTGCTTAGGGTTATTATGTATAGGGGTTAAAATAAATTTTGAAATTAAAAATTTTTTTGATTTATTTAATTTCTTAAGAAGTATTTATATAATTGCTATATTACCTTTTTTACTCTTTTTATTTTCATATTTAAAACTAATTACTCCAAGAAAAAACAATCTTAATAATATTTTATTTTATTATTTAATTTTCATTTTTTTCTTTATGGTCTTGGGTTATTTGAATTTTAAAATAAATAACCACCAACTTTTTGAGCTCTCTCTCAATTCAAAAAATCCTTACAAACCAGATATTTTCTATATAGTATTTTTTCCTATAAAATTAATTTTTTTAGCTACCTTCTTTTTTTTATTTGTTAAAACTGAGCATTTTAGAGAAATAGTAAACTCAACATTGATAATTATATCTTTAACATCGGTATATTTTCTTCATTTAGTCTATAAAGATTATTTTTATTTTGAACACGAAATTTTTTATTACTCCAATTCAATAAATTTTAGCGAAACTCTAAATAATCCTAATCCAAGAATAACATCGTTATCCAGAATGCTATGTGTTATTATTATTCTTTTTTCATATATATTTTTGTCAATAAAAAACAAATTACTCTTTTTCTTATCTTCAATTGTTATTTATTTAATTTTCTTCAATATTTTCCTATTACAATCTAGACCGTCATTATATTTTTCTTTTTTTTTAATTTTTTATATTTTTTGGAAAAGATTTTCTATTTATAAATCAATAATATTTGTATTTCTTTTTTATTTAGCAATTTTCCCTACTCAAAAATTATTAAAACAATTTAAAATTCATAATTCAGAAAAAAATATATCAAAAACTTATCGTCATGATATGTTTTCAGATAAATTGCATATCCCAAAATTTGATGATTTTTTAATTTTAAATTTAAGATCAAATAACACAACCAATCCAGATGATAATTATGTTGAAAAGATTAATTCCATATCTACAGGGAGAGTAGATATATGGAAAAGGATTTTAGATTTTTCCACAAGCTCAAAATCAAATTTCTTCATGGGTTTTGGTCCAATGTCAGATAGATTTCTTGCAGAAGAAAATGCATCTAATGGCTTTATGTATATTTTTATTTCTAGTGGAATATTTGGGTTAATTTGTCATATTTTTTTATTAATTTTAATTGGAGTAAAAATAATTAATTTAATAATTATAAATGAATTTAAAAATAACCTTTTAAATTCAATGTTGCTATTAATAGTTTTTTTAATCCTGAGGTCATTAGTTGAAAATAGTTTTACTGTAATAGGTTTAGATTTTTATTTATTTTTGTTGGCATTTTATGGGTTAATTAATTTTGAAAGAATTAATAAAAATATTTATTAAAATTATTTAATTTTAAAAATTTAGTTTTAGCTTTATAACTTTTTTTCTTTTTGAGCTCACTACAAACACGTTTATAGCTCTTGTTTAAATTATTATAATCTAGAGATATAAAATTTTGTTTCAAATTTTTTTTGTAAACAGAAAAAATATTTTTTTTATTATGAAAAATCACTACATTTTCCTTTAATGCGTCTAGTGCAAAAAATGAAAAAAGATTTTCGCCACTTAAAATTGTATATTTAGATTGTTTTAATTTATCGAATAGTGATTTTCTATTTAAAAAACCCAAATTTATGTTATTTTTAAATTTTACTATATTCATATAATGGCCAACTACTTTAATTGTTAAATTTTTTTTTAAAAGTTTGTTAACTAAATTGATTATGAAGGTATTTTCTTTAGTTGAATATTTTCTATAATATATGAGAAAATCAATTTTTTTTTTTACAATATTTCTATTTTGCTTAAAGTCATACAAGCAGAAATTATATAAATGATTTCTATGATTAAAAAACATTTCCTTCAGATTTGCAGTAGAAAATAATATTTTCTTGGTTCTTAAACTTAAAAAAAAATAATTTAATTTGAATAGTTTAGGAATTATATTTTTTCTTAAAAAATCTTCAATTCCCCTTATTTTCCCTTTATAAAAAAAACCAGTTATAGGTCCTAAAATAGTAGATGGTGGCAAAAATAAAAATAAGAACGTATTCCACAAAGGTAAAAAATTTAAATAGCAAATCTTATTTCCTCTTAAATAATAATACCATAATACAAATATACCCAAAATTGGAGAAAAGTACTTGTAACCAAAAGAAAAATTGATTTTATTAGATTTAAAGTTTGTTGGACTTAAAATTATAACATTATAATTAAAATTTTTTTTAATTAGCTTTACAAATTTTCTTGCAAGCAACCCCTCTCCATGATTATCAACATAATCACACGCCCAACAATAAATTTTAATTTTATCCTTCAAATATTTGAAATTTAATTTTTTTCTTCTTCGAAGATAAATATCTTATGGCATAAATTACAGAAACAACTATTCTCTTAATTCTCCTAAAAGTATCCTCTTGTAATCTCCATAAGAATTCTAACCCAATAGCATCAAGAAATCTTGGGCATTTTGGTATTCTACCAGATGCAATTGACAATCCTCCACCGATACAAATTGTAAAAATATTTTTATTTTCCTTTGAAATTAAATTTGCAATAATTTCTTGTTTTGGAGTTGGTAAAGTGATTAATACAATATCTCTTTCATTTAAAGTGGGCATGTCTAAATTCAGTGCGTCAACATTATTTTGATCAAAATAAGGTAATTGGATGAAAACAATTTCTTTTGAATTTTTTTTTTTCAAATAATCTTTCTCTTTTGAATATAAATTACCAATAACAATTACTCTTTCAAATTTTTTTAAATCAATATAATCAATTAACTTATATCCGGGTATTTTAGTAATTTCTTTCTTAAACAACTTTGTAGTAATGCCATCTGGCCATAGGACTATATTTTCATTATGCTTGATCAAATTCTTTGAATAATATGCTAAAAAAGCTAAGTTAAAAGCAACCAAAATTGATTTTTTATCTATAACAGCTAAATCATTTAGGTTTGATATAATCGGAAATCTATCAGTTTGTAATTTTTTATTATATTTAAATTTTTTTATATAAATAGTTTTTAAATAAAGATAACTAGAAGAATATATTCTATATTTAATTCTGTTGTAATCAGTCATCAATCTAAATAACCATTCAAAACCAAGTTGTCTTAAAAACTTATTTGGCATTGGTTTATTACGTGAATAATAATCAAACACTGCACCTATATTTATAAAAGTTTTTCCTCTATAAAGTTTAGACAATCTATAACTTAATATTTCTTGTTTAGGAGCCGTTAAACCTACAAATACAACATCTGGTTGTTCTTCATGCAAAATATTATTTATCTCATTTATCTCTGTATTGCTAAACTCTAAATCAACAAAACTTGGTTGAAATAATCCACATACATTTATATGAGGATACTCCATCTGAATTCTATTTTTAATTTCATCTAAAACTTTTTTTTTACTTCCTAAA
>MDTG01132331.1_pt1 | contig 10560 bp, 14 predicted proteins | sample 811421 | NCBI WGS metagenome assembly MDTG01 (sample SAMN05326645, study PRJNA326480) | marine metagenome | isolation source: seawater | place: Pacific Ocean: South East | collected 2011
ACAAGATAAATATCCTAATTTAAGGATAGTATTTAATCCTGAATTCTTAACCGAGAGGTCAGCAAACTTTGATTTTATCAATCAAAGTAGATTTATACTCGGTGGAGAAGGACACGAGTTTGATGGAGTACAAGATACTGCAGATTTATTTCGAGAAAGATTTGGTCATTCACTTTCTATTATAGAGACCAATTACGAGACAGCAGAAATGATTAAGTATATGACGAACACATTTTTTGCTACTAAAATATCATTCCTAAATGATATGAAATTATTAGCAGATAAGTGTGGTGTAATTTGGGAAGATGCCCTTGAGGGTTTTGTTCGTGATGGTAGAATAGGACATTCTCATTTGAATGTACCTGGACATGATGGTAAATATGGGTTTGGTGGTAGTTGTTTTCCGAAAGATATACAGGCACTAATTAACTTTGGTGAGAGTAATGGAGTAGATATGAGTGTACTCAAAGGTGCTTGGAAAACAAATCTAAAGGTAAGACCTGAAAAGGATTGGGAAAATTTAAAAGGTCGGGCGGTAGTTGATGAATAAAGTAATCTATACTGCTATATTTGGTGGATATGATGATGTAGTTGAACCTACATTCAAACCTGATGGTTGGGATTTTGTTTGTTTTACTGATACCGATTTGAAATCTGATTTTTGGGAAATAAGAAAGGTATTACCACTATACAAAGATAGTACAAGAAATGCCAGAAGATACAAAGTATTACCACATCATTGGTTTCCAAAACACGAGATTAGTTGTTGGATAGATGGTAATGCACAAGTAAGAAATGATATTAATGAACTATTGGATTATATTCAAGATTGTCATTTTGCAACATTTGACCATAGTCAATGTCATCTTGATCCAAGAGGTTGTGTGTATGATGAGGCTAATGCAATAATTTCTGCGGGTAATCGAAATACTCAAAACAGACCAAATGAGGTTCCTTTTGATAATCCATTTCATCATTATCAAGATGACCCCAATTTAATTTTAAACCAAATGAAAAAATACCAATCAGATAATTATCCCTCAAAACATGGCCTTCTATCAAGTATGGTGTTGTTGAGAAGACATAATGAGAATGATTGTGTTAAGGTTATGGAAGATTGGTGGACAGAGATTAAATATGGAAGTAAAAGAGACCAATTATCATTCAACTATTCTGCTTGGAAAAATGATTTCAAGTTTAATTATTTTAAAGGTGATGTTAGGAACAATAAACATTTTCTTCACATGGGTAGGCATAAAAAAAAGAGGGTTAAGAATTAAATCTTAATATATATTATTAGTTATGAAAGTAGAATTACAATGGCCCATTATACCTGAATTACAAAGGATTGATGGGGGAAGAACAGGTTTTGATTGGGAACAGATATCATATTTGATAGACAATTGTTCCATAGATAGAAAATTTTTAAATTACATTAAAGATAAAAGTGTTATACTGGTTGGCCCAAGTCCTTACATGGGTAAACAAGAAAGAGGTGATTGGATAGATAGTTTTGATGTGGTTATACGAATGAATAAATCCTGGCCAGTCAAGGAAGAACATAAACCTTTCATTGGTGGAAAAACAAATATTAGATGGCATAATATGAATACATTCCATAGACATGGAGGTCCTTATAGTATAGATGATATGCTGGAGGAAGGAGTTGAATGGTTGTGTTCTCAATTTCCATTGAGGTTAGATTACTTTCATAATGATATAAAAGAATTTGAAAAATTAAATGAGGGTCGTATCAATTTCCATTGTTGGACAGACATCGAACAATACATGACTTATCATCATTACCTCGGTACAAGAATGAATTCAGGTCCCGCATGTGTTGCTGAATTATTATCATATGATATAAAAAATATTCATGTAACGGGTCTTACTTTTTTTAGAGAGGGTTGGATTGATGGTTATCATGGTGAAGAACACGAAGGTAAGGGAAATAAGGCAATACAATTCGGTAATCATGCACAAGCACCACAGATAAAATTACTAAAGTTGTTGTATGAGAATGATAAAAGAGTTAGTGTTGATCCTGAAGTAGAAAGAGTATTGAACTTAAAAGAAGGAGTTTGAATGAGTGAAAATGTTGCAGTATTAATTACTGGTCGTGGTAATAATACTTTAAATAACAAAAATATATTACCTGTAAATGGTGAACCACTTCTATCATATGGTGCTAAAGCAGCCAAAAATGTAGATGGAGTGGATAAGTTTTATGTTAGTAGTGATGATGATAACATACTACAAGTTGGAGAAGAACTTGGTTATACTAAGATAAAAAGACCTGACGAATTAGGATTGCCAACTACTCCACATGGAGATGCAGTAGAACATGCAGTCAAGGTAATGAGAGTAAGAGATAATTTCGAATGTGATACATTAATTATAATGATGGCAAATTGTGCAACTATAACTACATCACAGATTGAAGATTGTGTGAAGTTGTTAAGGGAAGATGAATCACTTTCAACAGTTGCACCTGTAGTACAAAATAATGACCATCATCCATTTAGGGCAAAAAGAATTAGGGAAGATGGGTTAATAGATCCATTTGTTCCATTACAAGGTCACGACATAGCATCAAACCGACAACAATTAGAACCTAACTACTTCGTATGTCATAGCTTCTATGTATTGAGAGTCAAGAATTGTTTTATCAAAGATGGACAACCGCCATGGAATTTTATGGGTAAGGTTGTTAAACCATATATCGTTGATTATTCTCTTGATGTTCATTCAATGGAAGATATTTGGCTAACAGAAAAATGGTTAGAAACTCATGGAGACAAATAATGGTATCAATCGAAAACTTCGATAATAAGTTTAGGAAGATTGGAAACTCTGAGGAGTGGAAGAAATTACAATCAATATTTAACGAGTGTTCACATATATTCCTATTTGGTCATGGGGGAAATATGGGTATAGCAGACCACGCTGCAATAGATATGACAAGACTAACGGACAAGAATGTTATAGCACCTGGTAGTGGAGTATTATCAACATCAATTATATCAGATAATAATTTTAATGTATGGTTGGCTAAATGGTTAGAGTTTAGAACTCGTGGTATAAAAGATTTATCTAAGTGTTTAGCAATTGGTATGAGTTGCTCTACCACAGGTGAATCATCAGATTCTTTAGTACACGCTTTAAGTTGGGCCCAAGACAATGGATTAAATACTTGTTTATGGGCAGCACAAGAGAAAGAAGACTTGAGAGATGATATTCTTACCATAAATCAAGATTGTGTAAATTATCATACTTCTGAATTGATGTCATTGGCACTAATTTATGAATTGATACATGGTGCCGGATTTAATTGTCCTACCATTAAGGGTAAAGAAAAATTGAGAAAGATGGAAGAGTTAGGTGTTGAAGATGATTTCACAACATCAAATCTAAATGTACCACCTGGTTTTGAAGGTGAACTCAAGAACATAGCAGTTGATTTTGACGGAGTAATTCATACATTTGATAAGGGTTGGTTTGATGGAACTTGTTATGGTAAACCAATTGAAGGTAGTTTAGATGCACTTGAGAAGTTGTCCGAGAAATGGAATATCGTAATATTTACGGCAAAAGGTAGACCAGATAGACCTTTAGTAAATGGTAAAACGGGTATAGAGTTGGTATGGGAATGGTTAGAAAAGTATGATGTTGCAAAATATGTAGATGATGTAACTTGGGAAAAACCAAGAGCAGAATATTATATTGATGATAAGGGAGTACATTTCGATAATAATTGGGATGAGGTATTGGAAATAGTTTTATGAAAATAGCATTTTGTTCACAGATGGGGTTTACGGGTAAGATACCAAGAAATCATAAAAATATGAGAGTTGAGTTCGCCCAAATGTGTGCACTTCAAGCCGACCACTTTCCATTATCTTCATTGGGAACTGATTTAGTTCCAACGGAATACGACCATATTGTTTTGTTAATACCAAAGACAAGACAAGATAGGGATAGTTTATATAATAAAGATATAGTAAAATTGGCAAGACAACATGGTAAGATGATTTGGTTTATGCAAGAAGGACCCAATTGGATTTATCAAGATTTACCAATTCATCAACAATTTTGGCACTACAATATGTTACAAGAAGTTGATGGAATACTTACAGAAAATATAACCGATATCCCTTACTTTAAAGGTTTATTAGGAACAGATAAACCTATACATGACATTCCATCATTGATGATTTTGGATGATGTAGTTTCGAGAAGTGAGTGGAGTGATGTAATTATTATTGGTGGGAATATGGTTCGTTGGTATGGTGGGTTTGACTCTTACATAATTGCTTCAACATTTACACCTGAATACGAACTAACATCAGTTAGTATGGGTAGAAAGCAAAAAGAAGAGGATTTAATAGAAGATATCAACTATTTACCTTATATGGAATGGAGAGATTGGATAAACACTTTATCTCAGTTTCATATCGGTGTACATTTGATGCCTACAATAGCAGCAGGAACATTTGCTATGAATTGTGCATTTCATGGAATACCTGTAATTGGTTATGAGGAATGTGATACTCAAAGAAATCTTCACCCAAAAACTTCTGTAAAGATTGGTGATATGGATACAGCAAGAAAAATGGCTAAATTATTACGAGACAATGATTTTTATAATGAATGTAGTGCAGAGTCAATGGAGTTATATAAAAAGCATCATAGTGAGGAATCATTTATAAAACATATGGAAAATATTTTCAATGGATAAATTTAGTTATTCATCGGAATTCTATCCTTTTCGTGAGGTAGTAGAATATTGGTTTGAAGATAAGGGTATTTTACCTATGGGTGGTTTATCAACTCTTCATTATGAAAAAAACTATGAATTATTTGAAAGAAAGAACGACCAAACAACTATTTGGCATAAATGTTTCTATGATAAGATAAGAGAAGATGAAAGTTTTGATGATTCGTATACTGATTTTTTACACGATATAATTAAACCACGATTTGGTGAGGAAATAGTATATCAAAAGATACCAACATTTAGAGTTCATCTTCCAAATAATATTGCAGTTGGTGAGTTTCATAAGGATAAACATTATCGTAATGAGGAATGGGCTAACAAAGTACAAGAGTTAAATTATTTTGTACCATTAACTAAAGCCTATGGAACAAATACGATATGGGCAGAAACAGAAGAAGACTTAGGTGACTTTAAAGAAATGAAGGCTAAATATGGTGAGTGTGTTGAGTGGAGTGCTACAAAATTAACACATGGAAACAAACAAAACATAACAAGAAATACGAGAGTAAGTTTTGATTTTAGAGTGATACCTAAATCAAGATATATAGAAAGTAATCATTTAACAATAAACACTAAAATACCATTTGGTATTGGTGGATACTATGAGGTTTTATAATGGATGATAGAATAATAAGTTTTATCCAACCTTCAAGAAATAATTTGAAGTACCTACAATGGTCTTATGACAGTATTCGAAGAAATTTAGGATACAGACATGAGATATGTTGGGCTGATGATTTCTCTGATGATGGAACTTGGGAATGGATGAATGAAGTAGTTAAGAAAGACAAAAATGTACAGATATATAGAAATAATGGACCTGAACGACAAGGACATACAATACTTTATGATACATTGGTGGATATGGCAACAAGTGATATCGTAATGATTTATCACGCTGATATGTACGCATGTCCTAAGTTAGATGAGTCAATATTAAAACATTTAGAACGAGGTAAGGTAGTAAGTGCAACTCGTATAGAACCACCATTACATCCAAAGGGGCCTGAAAAGATACTACTTGATTTTGGAATAGAACCTGAGGAATTTGATGAGAATAAATTAATATCTTGGTTAAATAATAATAATGAATTTTCAGAGAAGGATACGACCAAAGGAATATTTGCACCGTGGGCAATATACAAAGATGACTTCGTGAGTATTGGTGGACATGACCCACTTTACGCACCACAATCAAAAGAAGATTCAGATATATTCAATCGTTTCGTATTGGCTGGATATGATTTGATTCAGACTTGGGAAGGTTTCGTATATCATATGACTTGTAGAGGTTCAAGATTCAAGGATGGGGCACTTAGAAATCCAGCAGGTCAAGTCTTTATGAAAGGTAGAGAATCATCAGAGTGGTTAGCACAAAATCTTCGTAGTACAAGAAACTTCATTCGTAAGTGGGGACATATGGTAAAACATGATGCATTAATGATGCCAATTATACCACCAAAATATGATGTAGGATTTGTGGTTGAGAATTGTAATACTGATATGTTAAGGGAATTAGAACCTTGGTGTTCAGATATCTATGGTGATTGGGTTGGACATAAAGGATTTGGGGTGAATAAGTACATCGAAGAAGAACAGCCCAAGACAGATTTTAGTTTAAGTAAAAAAATTCATTCCGACCACATTGAACCAGAGAATGATGTAGTGGTTAGATTTAATGCTAATGCTCTCACTCAAGAAAATTTTCAGATATTAGTAGAGTTATCGTCAATACTTAAAGAAAGTGGTGAGGTTGGTGAGATGGAATATGATATATTCAAATTTAATATTAAGAAATTAGACACCTATGAAAAGGAGTTGATAAATGTCGTATAAAGATTTTATAACAGAGATACCCAATTTTCCAATAGAGGGTGTAAATTTTAAAGACCTTTCACCATTATTGGCTGACCAACAAACATTTAGGTCAGCACTTGTAGATATGGGTGGACACTTTGATGACGACTTACCTAACTATTGGATTGGTATAGATTCTCGTGGTTATTTATTTTCATCAAGTCTGGCCACATATTTTGGTGGTGGTGTGGTGTGTGCAAGAAAGGAAGGAAAGACGCCAGGTGATAAGGTGTCGATAAGTTATGATTTAGAATATGGAAGTGCGACATTAGAATTACAACCTTGGGTTGGACCAAATGGTACAAACAAGGTAGTGATTGTGGACGATGTATTGGCTACGGGCGGAACTCTCAAAGCCACCAACGAGTTAGCAGAAACAGCAGGATATGAGGTTGTAGGTAATTTGGTGTTAGTAGATTTGAAATATGTTCCAAGAGTTGATAATTTTGATTTAGATGTAAGAAGTGTCGTAAAGTATGACTAATGCTATCAAAGGAATTTTTAGTAGAAAGAGGATATTGTTGTGGACATGGATGTTTGATGTGTCCATACGAACCCAAACACACAAAGGGAAATACTAAACTTATGGGATATGGGGATATAGAAAAAAAGACACTTATAGTTTGTGCTCTTGAAGTAGAGACACAAGGTAAGTTAGATGATTATGATGTATTATATACGGGGGTCGGTAAGGTTAATGCCACATTTGAATTAACTCGAAAGTTTGGTAAGTTTGGTAGTTATATTCCATACGATTTGGTAATCAACTATGGAACGGCAGGTAGTAGAAAGATTAAGAAGAAAACATTGGTAGATTGTACCAAATTCATTCAGAGAGATATGGATGTTACTGGTCTTGGATTTATGAGAGGTGAAACTCCATTTGAACAGGATCCACCTTTCGTCATACAACAACAGAATGTAGAGTTTAATCCAATAGGTAGGAATGCAACTTGTGGTAGTGGTGATAACTTCGCAGAAGATAAATCACAATACTATGGTGAGGTAGTGGATATGGAAGCATATGCATTAGCAAAGGTATGTTATCTATACGATGTTCCATTCATATCATTCAAATATATTACCGATGGTGCAGATGAACAGGCCCACGAAGATTGGGAGAAGAATCTTGCTAATGGTATAGTCGAGTTCGAAGAAAAAATACTAAAAGAATTGAAGTGAGGACTTATTTAATTGCAACTAAGGAGTCAGATTACTCTAAAAACTCAGCATTAAGTGTAATTGAAAACTACTCTAAGTATTTAAATAAAATTAATTATGGACATTATAATCCTGTAATGTATTGGGGAGTAGATAGATATAATTCTCGTAGTAAATTATTAGAATATAATCTTACAATTAAAGATGAAGATGAAATAAACAAGTATAGTTATGTTGAGGAAGTATTGGGTTGTTTTTTATCTCATTATGAGTTATGGAACAAGAGCGTTGAGTATGATGAACCTATTTTAATTCTTGAACATGATGTTGTAATATTATCAAATCCAATTACTATGTTAGAGAATATTGATAAGAATTCACAATCATTATTAAATGTTGGACGACCAATATGGAGTGACGAAACCTTTGGTCATTTAGGTGGTACACATTCATATATAGTGACTCCATATGTTGCAAATAAACTTATAGATAGTGCAAAAAATAATGGTGTTACTCAAGCAGATGTTTTTCTAAACAGAGACATTATAGATATAGTTGATGTAAAACCATTTGTGTTTGAACAACTAGCAAAATTCTCATTGATACAAAAAGAGGATAATTTTGGTAAGTGGGGGAATGGTGTTGAGGATCAAAATAATTTAATTTGTGGAGAAACTGCTTGGAACGATTCAAGTAAAAGTAAGAAATTTCAAAATGAAAGGAGAAATAAATGAAAGCTTTAGTAGCAGGTGGTGCCGGATTTATTGGTACTAATTTATGTAAGAGGTTATTGAAGGAAGGATATGAAGTTTCGGTAGTTGATAATTATTCTACTGGTAAAAAGACTAATCATGTTGATGGAGTAAAATATTATGAAAATGATTTATCAAGTGAACACATACTTGGAATCTATGTAGACCACGGCACCTATCCAACTTGGAGAGATGATGAATTTGATGTGATATTTCATTTAGCAGCACTACCAAGAATACAACCATCATTTGATGACCCTGTTCAAACATTTAATTCTAATGTAGTGAGTACATTACACATATTAGAATTGGCAAGAAAGAAAAATATATCAGTTGTATATGCTGATTCAAGTTCAGTTCATGGAAACATAAATGCCAATCCATATACATTTACAAAACATAATGGGACAGAATTGTGTAGAATGTATTCAGAGATTTATAAGTTACCTGTAAACATTTGTAGGTTCTATAATGTATATGGTCCACATCAAGAGACAGAAGGGGAGTACTGTACGGTTGTTGGAATATTTGAAAGACAATATAAGAATGGTGAACCATTGACAATTACTTGGGACGGAGAACAGAGACGAGATTTTACTCATGTGGAAGATATTGTGGACGGATTATTTAGGGCAGGAAGAGAATACTTCGAAAAGTGTGAAGAATTTGAGTTGGGTACAGGTAAGAATTGTTCTATTAATGATTTGACTGGTTGGTTTGGTGATTATCCTACCAAGTCTATTCCAAAACGGGATGGAGAGATGAGAGAAAGTTTATGTACTGATACTCATGCTCGTGATTTACTTGGATGGGATCCATCAAAAACTTTAGAAGACTATATTAAAGATTTCGTGAATAATCAATAATGACTTACTATTTATTATTGAGTGGTGATACAGATAAAGATTACCACGATACTAATGTTTTAGGAGAAGAAAGTTTTGGAAAGTTTTATACAGGCCAAGGAATGAAAGCCTTTCACAACATAGTTAATAATAAACCAGAGTTATTAGAGGACATCACTATCTTGGATGACCATAAAAAACACTACACCATAACAGAATTCATGGACATATTGTCCAAACTAAAAATCTATACTAATTAACTTTGCCAAGGAGAATATGATGAGACACCGGGATTGGGAAAAGTACGAGGATAGTTATAAAGAAAAACCAAAGAAGGTGACCAAGAAAAAGAAATCATGGAAACAAGTTTCAGAAGAAAAAAAGAATAAAAAAACTAAATGGAATAAAAAAAGAGGAGTTAAGCGATGAAATATTATTTAGTCGACAAATATGACGATATAGTAACCAAGGTCGAGTTAGGTGATGACATTGGAGTTAGTGGAGCAAGAACTTATTTTCTCGGAATAAAACAATTAGAAGAAGATTCCTTTGATAAATTATGGAAAGTTATGACAGAAGATCAATACGACCTACATTTTAAAAATAATCTATACGATAGACAAATGGGTAAACGAAAGTATGAATGGTGGAAAGATGAACCCTCAGGTCCTGATGATGGATTTGATTATTAGGATGAATCATGGCACAGAAAAAGGAACGGGTTTACAAATCACCCATAGGTGCAATTCCTAAAATTGTAAATAATTTTGAGTCCAAGACACTCAATCAGAAGATATTCTATGATATAATAAGTGATGAACTAACACAACTAATTTTGTGTCATGGAATAGCAGGAACTGGTAAAACATATGTATCAATCTATAAAGCATTACAAGATGTACTTCGAAGAGGTACGGGCTATGATAAACTAATTATCATCAATCCAACTGTAGATGTTGGTAACGAGGATAAGTTAGGATACCTACCTGGTGAATTAGACAAGAAGATACAACAATATAACGAATCCACATTTACCATATTGGATAAAATCATCGGTAAGGCCAGAGCTGGAAAGATGATTCAAGATAATAAGATAGAGATTGGTGTGTTGAATTTTCTAAGGGGAACAAACTTAGAGAATTGTTATGTGATATTGGATGAGGCACAA
>MDTG01169427.1_pt1 | contig 10560 bp, 10 predicted proteins | sample 811421 | NCBI WGS metagenome assembly MDTG01 (sample SAMN05326645, study PRJNA326480) | marine metagenome | isolation source: seawater | place: Pacific Ocean: South East | collected 2011
AATATTTACCAGATAATGCATTAGTTTTTGTTGATGAAAGCCACGTCACAGTTCCTCAATTAAATGGTATGTATAAAGGAGATTTTACAAGAAAAAAAACTCTGTCTGATTACGGTTTCAGATTACCTTCTTGCATGGATAACCGACCTTTAAAATTTGAAGAATGGAACTTAATGAGACCGCAAACAATATTTGTTTCAGCAACACCTGGTCCGTGGGAAATGGAGCAAACTAAAGGAGTGTTTGCAGAACAAATCATCAGACCTACTGGTTTAGTTGATCCAAATGTAGAAATAAGGCCAGCAAAAAATCAGGTAGATGATTTATTAAACGAATGCAAAGATATTATAAAAAAAGAACAAAGAGTTTTAGTGACAACGCTTACAAAAAAAATGGCCGAGGATCTCACTGAATACTTTGACGAAAACGGTATTAAAGTTCGATATATGCACTCGGATATTGATACCTTGGAAAGAATAGAAATTATAAGAGATCTAAGACTAGGACACTTTGATGTGCTTGTAGGTATCAATCTTTTGAGAGAGGGCTTGGATATACCTGAGTGCTCTCTTGTTGCAATTTTAGATGCAGATAAAGAAGGATTTTTAAGGTCAGAGACTTCTTTGGTTCAAACAATAGGAAGAGCAGCTAGAAATGTTGAAGGAAAAGTGATTTTATATGCAGATAAAAAAACAAATAGTATCGTAAAAGCAATTGAAGAAACTGATAGAAGAAGAAAAAAACAGCAAAACTATAATTTAAAGAATAATATCAATGCAGCTTCTATAAAAAAGGAAATAAGCGACATTTTGGAAAGTGTTTATGAAAAAGATTATCTTAATACCGATAAGTTTACTAAACCTGGACACAACTTAAAAAAGCATATGAAAGCTTTAAAGAAGGATATGCAAAATGCTGCTGACAACCTCGAATTTGAAAAAGCAGCAGAAATACGGGATGAAATCAGAAAATTGGAACAATCAGATATGGGTCTTACAGTAAATTCATTTACTAAAAATTATAATGCAAAAAAAGCTGGTAGATCTACCCAGGGTAGAGCTGGTACAAAAGCTGGTAGAAGATACAAAAAAAAATGAATATTTTGATTACTGGAGCTGGGAAGAGAATTGGAAAAGAGATTGCATTAAATTTTGCTAAAAATGGAGCGACTATTATTCTACATTATAATCGTTCAAAAAAAGATGCTGAAAAAACAAAAAAGGAAATATCTAAATATAGTAAAGTAATTTTAATTAAAGCAAATCTTGAGAATTCCAATTCAGTAAAAAAATTATTTTCAACAGCTAAGAGAAAAGCGGGAAAAATTCACCATTTAATTAATTGTGCATCGGTTTTTGAAAATGATGATTTATTAAAATTTGACGAAAAAAATTGGAACAAACATTTAAACATTAATGCTAAAGCTCCAATAATCTTAATATCGCACTTTGCAAATCAAAAATTTAATTCAATTGAAAATTTAACAATAACAAATATTTTAGATCAACGGGTATTTAAATTAACACCTCATTTTTTTTCTTATACTATAAGTAAACTTATTTTGCACAATTTAACAAAAACAGCGGCTATGCGTTTAGCTCCTAAAATAAGAGTCAATGCAATAGCACCAGGTCCGGTAATTAAAAATTCTAGACAAACAAAAGCGCATTTTAAAAAACAATATTCAAATACTCTTTTAAAAAAACAAGTAAACAAAAGAGAAATTTTCAATGCATGTAATTTTTTTATTGAAAACAAGTCAATAACAGGTCAATCTTTTGCAATAGATAGTGGTCAAAGTTTAAACTGGGAAACTAAAGATTTAATTAATATTCATGAATAACAAAGTTATTAAAATAATAGATGAAGTTAAAATATCTGAGGAGATAATCCATATAAAAAATTTAACACTAAATACTAAATTTGGTTTTTACCCAAAAGAAAAGAAAATTAATCAAAGGTTAATTTTTAATCTCAAAATTTATAAAAAAGAGAATATTTATAAAGATAATAAGTTAGAAGATATAGTCGATTATGACAAAATAATAGAAATAATTAAAAATATACTTGTGGAAGATATAAACTTTCTTGAAACATTATCTGAAAAAATAATAAATAAAATTTTTATAGATAGTAGAATAATAAAAGTTAATATTAAGATTGAAAAGCCTGATGCTGTTTTAGAATGTGATAGCGTAGGTTACGAAATAACAAAACAGCGGTCCACGTAGTATGAATTCTTTGGAAAATGGAAAAGAAATATTCAAAAGCAAATCTAAATTTTGCTCGAATAGCCCAGGTGTTTATCAGGTTTACGACGAAAAAAATAAAATTATCTATATTGGTAAAGCTAAAAATTTACCGAAAAGATTATTAAATTATTCGTCTAATTCTTCGCAACCTATAAGAACCGAAAGAATGATCTCTTCAACTGCTAGAATAGATACTATAAGTACACTTAACGAATCTGAAGCTTTGCTTTTAGAGGCAAACTTAATAAAAAAAAACAAACCGAGATACAATGTTCTTTTAAAAGACGATAAATCTTTTCCATATATTCAAATACGATCAAGCCACGATTTTCCACAAATTACAAAATTTCGTGGTAAACATAATGATAAAGATATTTATTTTGGTCCCTTCGCATCAATCGCGTCAGCAAATTGGACTATTAAAATGTTGCAAAAAGTTTTTCAATTAAGAGTGTGTGATGATAATACTTTTAAAGGAAGATCCAGGCCGTGCATTCTTTATCAAATAAAAAGATGCTCAGGACCATGCACAAACGAAATTTCAAAAAACGAATATAGTGAAACTGTTAGAGAATGTAGTAATTTTTTAAATGGAAAATCTAGGGAAATACAGAAAAAAATGTCAAATCAAATGGAAAAAGAGAGTGAAAAATTAAACTATGAAAAAGCTGCAATACTGAGAGATAGAATTAAATCTTTAACTTATATTCAGTCATCTCAAAATATCCAAAAAAATAATTTAAAAGATGCAGACTTGATCGTCTCTTTTAGAAAAGAAAATGTAACTTGTATTGTAGTTTTTTTTTATCGTTCAAAACAAAATTGGGGTAGTCAATATTTTTATCCAAAACATGATTATGAAGATACCAATGAACATATTTTAAAGTCTTTTTTAATGCAATTTTATGAAAATAAAGAGCCGCCATCAGAAATTGTTTTAAATTTTCTTCCTGAAAATGGAAAATTAATAAACAGTGCATTAGAAAAAAAATATAATAAAAAAATATCATTAAAAGTATTGCCTAAAAATTCCATGGTTAAAAACGCTGTTAAAAATGCAGAAGAACAATTACAATTAAAAATTATATCTCAAGAAAAAAATAATAATTTATTAGTTTCATTAGGAGAAAGGTTTAGTCTTAATTTTACCCCATCATTAATTGAAGTTTATGACAACAGTCATAATCAAGGAGACAGCAATATTGGAGCCTTAATAGCTTTTGGTAAAGATGGTTTCATTAAAAATAGATACAGAAAATTCAATATAAAGAATGTGAATATTAAATCAAATGATGATTATGGCATGATGTCAGAGGTTATCGAAAGAAGATTCTCGAAAATTAGAAATTTAACAGATGAAAATGTTCCTGATTTATTATTAATTGATGGTGGAAAAGGTCAATACTCTATTGTTAGAAATAAATTAAACGATTTAGGCTTTCATGATCTTAAAATAATTGCAATTTCTAAGGGTAAAGAACGTAATAAAGGTAATGAAAAATTTATAACAGAGGATGGAAACGTCTCATTAGAGAAGAATGATCCAGTATTATTTTTAATGCAGAGAATTCGCGATGAAGCGCATAGATTTGCAATCACAACTCATAGAAAGAAAAAAAGTAAAAAAATGTTTAAATCGCCTCTTGAGGAAATTGATGGTATTGGTGCTAAAAGAAAGAAAGCGCTACTAAGTCACTTTGGGTCTGCAAAAGCAATTGAGGGTGCGAGTCTAGATGATATAAAATCTGTTGATGGAATAAATGAAAGTTCGGCAGTGAAGGTTTATGATTTTTTTCATAAGAAAAAAAGTATTATTTAATGATCAAAATACCTAATATTCTAACAATTGGGAGAATCATACTTGTCCCAATTTTGGTATTCGTATTCTTTCTGCCAGGATCTTTGGGAAACTGGCTATCTTGTGGAGTATTTGTACTCGCTAGTTTTACAGATTTTGTAGACGGTTTTTTAGCCCGTTTATTAAAACAGCAATCGAGGCTCGGTGAAATGTTAGACCCAATTGCAGATAAAATTATTGTTGTAACAGCACTAATACTATTAGTTAAAAATGATACTATTTCTAATACAAATATTATTGCAGCTATTATAATATTATGTCGTGAAATTTTAGTCTCTGGATTAAGAGAGTATCTCGCAAAGTTTAAATTAAAAATGCCAGTTTCACAAATGGCAAAAGTTAAAACATTTTTGCAAATGTTATCTATATCAATATTATTAGCAGGTACATCTGGGGACAAAGTACTCGGAGGCTATGGATTAGAAATAGGATTAATGCTGTTATGGTTTTCAGCCGTTTTAACAATTTACACCGGTTACGATTATATAAAAAAAGGAATTGATCACGCCTTAGATTAGGCTTAAACTTTTTTGTTTACTATTTCTAAGTATTTGTCAAAAAAATCACCGATAGAGCTAGATACCTTAAATTTGTAATCTCCAATTTGAGATACCGGAGTAACTTCTGCCGCTGTTCCAGTCAGAAAACACGAGTCAAAATTTTTTAATTCTGGGAGCTCAATTTTTCTTTCATTTATTTTAAAACCTTTTTTTTTGGCTATATCAATTATTGTTCTTCTAGTAATTCCATCTAAGAAAGAATCAGGAATTGGAGTATGTAGCTCTTTTTTTTTCTCATCTATAAAAAAAATATTTGCACCAGTTGCTTCAGCAACATTGTCTTCATGGTCCAACATTAACGAGTCGTTATAACCATCTTTTTCTGCTTCATGCTTTGATAAAGTACATATCATATACAAACCTGCGGCCTTGGTGTCCCATGGAATAGTATTTGGTGCGGGTCTTCTCCACTTTGAAATATTTAATTTAATACCATTTTTTTTTAACTTGGGGTCAAAATATGAACCCCACTCCCATGTTGCTATAGCAAAATGAATTTTGTTTCTCTGTGCAGAAATTGCCATCATTTCACTTCCTCTCCATGCTACTGGCCTCACATATCCATTTACGACTTTTTGAATTTTTATGATTTCATTGCAAGCTTTGTCTATTTCATCCGCGGTATATGGTATCTCAAATCCCATTCTTTTCGCTGAGTATATTAATCTCTCAGTATGTTCTCTTAATTTAAAAATTTCCCCATTATAAACTCTTTCACCTTCAAATACGCAGCTACCATAATGCAACCCATGGGTAAGAACATGTAGCTTTGCATCTTGCCAGTCAATTACCTGGCCATTAAACCAGATCTTTCCATTTCTTTTATCGTACGGGATAGGTTCCATATTGAAAATTGAATAGAAATTATATTTGAATGTAATATAAGTCAATAATACTGACTAAAATGAGATGCTAAAAGATTTCCTTTACTTAAAAGAAAAAAATTTAAAAGACGTTATAGAATTGCTATTAAAATCCTATACATCCTCATTTTCTGATAGTGAGCAAACACTTAAGAGAAATTCACTAGGAAAGGCACATCATAGATTGATAATATTAATAGATAACAAACCGGGCTTAAAAGTAAGTGACATCTTAAATAGCCTAAAAATCACCAAGCAAAGCTTAAACAGAGTAATACAAGATTTAATTAAAAAAGGTTTAATAAATCTTAAAAAAGGAGAAAAAGACGGTAGAGAAAAAAAGGTTTTTCTAACGGCAAAAGGTATTGAATTCAGCAATAACCTTTTTAATTCACAAAAATCTAGAATTTTGAGTGCTTTCAAAAAATCTTCACCTGATGAAGTTCTTTATTTTAAAAATGTGTTAAAAAGAATTATTGAATGAAAGAAGAAAGAAAACATATTCTAATTATTGATGATGACAAAGGTATCCGTGAGTCTGTCAAAGAGTACTTGGAAAGTGAAAATTTCTTTGTCACTACTGCTAAAGACTCACAAGATGCTAAAAATAAGATAAAACTTCTAGAGTTCGATCTATTAATAGTAGATATAATGATGCCGGGTCAATCTGGATTGGATCTGACGAAGGAAATAAGAAAATATAAAGATACACCAATTATATTTCTTACTGCAATGGGAGAAGCAGCTAGTAGAGTTCATGGCCTAGAAACTGGCGCTGATGATTATATTCCAAAACCTTTTGAACCTAAAGAATTAGTACTCAGAATAAAAAATATTTTAAAACGAGTTAAGAGTCTAAAAAAAGGTATTCATTATATAAAGTTTGGCGAAAGAAAGGTGGATTTAAAAAAAATGACTATTACTTTCAAAAAAAATATTGAAAAAATCAACCAATCAGAAAGGGTTCTATTAGAAACAATGATCATGTCCTTAGGTAAAGTTTTTCAAAGAGAAGATATATCTAAAATTATCAAACTAAATAAAGAAAGAGCAGTAGATGTTGTTATTACAAGGTTGAGGCAAAAAATTGAGGCTGATCCAAAAAATCCTATTTATCTACAAACAGTTCGTGGTAATGGTTATGTACTTTGGGCAGACTAAATGATTAAAAAGTTTTTACCGAAAACTTTATTTTTTAGATATTTTTTAATTATTATAACTCCTATAATATTTTTACAAATTATCCTTACAATAGTATTTTTTGATAGTTTATGGCTTAAAACAAATAAAGGGCTTGTAAACTCTTTATCTGATGAAATTTCTACATTTATTAATTTATATCAAAATGAAGAAAGCGAAAAAAAAAGAAAAATAATACTCCAGCTTTTTAAAAAAAATAAACCTTATGATATTAAAGTTCTTAGAGGTAGAATTGACCGTGAAGAAGATTATTCAAAATTTGCATTTTACGATAGGTTGTTAAAGAAAGAATTTGAAAAAAATTTAAATTATAAATTTTGGTTTAATACTAAAATTCATAAAGATTATGTTAAAATTTTAGTTGAATTTGACGACAGCATAACCGATCTATTAGTACCAAAATCAAGAATTAGAAATGCATCAGGAAGGATATTTCTTCTATGGATTTTAGTCCCAGCATTGTTATTAATTTCAATATCGATAATTTTTTTAAGAAATCAAATAAAGCCAATTACAAACTTGGCCTCTGCAGCTGAGAAATTTGGAAAAGGCCAGTATGTTGCTGAAACAAAACCTTATGGGGCTTTAGAGATACGTAAAGCTATTAATGAATTTGAAAAAATGAAACAAAGAATTTTAAGACATATAAGTCAAAGAACATCAATGCTATCTGGAATCAGTCACGATCTTAAAACGCCTTTAACGAGACTAAAATTACAAATTGAAATTTTAAATAAAGATGGAAAGTTAGATAAAATTAAAGAGGACATAAACGAAATGCAAAAAATGATAGCTGACTACCTGGACTATTCTACCTCACAATCTGAATTGTCTTCAAATAAATTTAATTTATCTATAATGCTTAATGAAATAATGCATAAATTTAGTGGATCTCAAATTAAACTTGAATGTAAAAAAAACTTTTTTTTAACAGGAAGACAACATTTAATTAAAAGGTCTATTTTAAACATTATCGAAAATGCAATAAAGTACGGAAATTCAGTTGAAATAACAGTGTCAGATCCAAACGAAAAGATTCTTATTACAATTGACGACGACGGACCTGGAATACCTGAAAAAGAAAGAGAAAGAGTTTTAAGACCATTTTATAGACTAGATAAAAGTCGGACAGCAAGCTCCGGGAGTGTGGGACTTGGATTATCAATTGTTCAGGATATTGTAAATTCGCACGGAGGTCAAATCGATCTTTTAGATAACCCAAAAGGTTCTGGCTTAAGAGTTAACCTTACGTTTCCATCTTAATGTTCATCAACGATTTAAATCCTGTAGCGTTTAATTTTTTTGATTTTGAAATTAGATGGTACTCATTAGCATATATATTTGGCCTTATATTTGCTTTTCAATATGGAAAATACTTAATTAAAAAAAATTCTTTTTTTAGTTTTAAAAAAGAAATTTTAGATGATTTTTTACCTTACGCTATACTAGGTATTATTTTGGGAGGTAGACTTGGCTATATTATATTTTACGATCTATTTTACTATTTAAATAATCCAATTAAAATTTTTTACATTTGGCAAGGAGGAATGTCTTTTCATGGTGGGTTAATTGGTATAATTTTAATTTCATATTATTTCGTAAACAACAAAAATATTCAATTCCTAGAATTTACAGATTTATTAGCGATAATAACACCAATTGGTTTATTCTTGGGAAGAATTGCAAATTTTGTTAACTCAGAATTATTAGGTATCCCGGGTAATGTACCATGGTCGGTAATATTTATAAAAATCGATAATATTCCAAGGCACCCTTCACAAATTTATGAAGCTTTACTAGAAGGAATGTTACTATTTCTTATTTTGAATATAATTTTTAAGTATAAAAAAATTAAAGGTTATATTTCCTCTTTTTTTATAATTTTATATAGTCTATTTAGAATTATATCTGAACAATTTAGATTACCAGATGCTCAAATTGGATATATTTTTAGTTTTTATAGTATGGGTACTATATTAAGTTTTATAATGCTTATTGCTGGATTGATAATTTTTTTTCATGTCAAATATAATAAACAATCTTAAAAAAAAATTACCTTTAGATAAATTTATAAATTTATGTCTCTACAAGCACAAAAATAGCTACTATGAAAAAAACAAAATTTTTGGGCGAAGGGGAGATTTTATTACATCGCCTTATATTTCATCTATTTTTGGGGAAATAATATCAATTTATATTTTAAACTATTTCTCAAAAAGAGGAGTAAAAAAATTTAATTTACTTGAAATTGGTGCTGGGGAAGGTGTTATGGCAAAAGATATAATCAAAACTCTTCAAAAATTTGAAAAATTTAAGTTTGAGTATTTTATTGAAGAAAAAAGTAAAAATTTAAAAAAAATACAACAAAAAAATTTAAAAAAACTCAAAGTTAAATGGATAAATAATTTTAAAAAAATTAATAAAAATAATTTATTTATTCTATCAAACGAATTGTTGGACTCCTTCCCTGTAAAACATCTTAAAAAAATACACAATAGATGGCATGAAAGAAATGTATTTTTCGATATGAAAAAGAAAGAGCTTACTTCTGATTATTTTAAGCTTAAAAAAATTCCAAAAAATATTTTTAATTTTTGTACCAAAGGCGTAAAGTTTATTGAGTATCCACCAGAAATCTTTAAATTTATAAACAGAATTTGTAAATTAATAAAAAATCATAAAAATAATTGTTTTATGACTATTGATTATGGTTACTATGATGACAATTTCAAAAATACTTTACAGGCTTTAAAAAAGCATCAAAAGGTTAGTATTTTTCATGAACCTGGAAACACAGATATAACTCATTTGGTTAACTTTAAGTTCATAAGTCGAATATTAAAAAAAAATGGTCTCACTAGAACCTTAAATATGTCACAATCAGATTTTTTAATAAAATATGGAATTCTTTTAAGATTAGAACAAGCAAAAAAAAGCTTAACAAGCAAAAAAAATAAAATTAAATTAAATATGGCAGTTAATAGATTAATAGATTCACAGAAAATGGGGAATTTATTTAAAGTGTTATTAGTTACTAATGAGAATTGAATCAAAGAAACTTTTGAAAATAAAGAACATATCTCACGGTTTTTTTTCTAATAAAGGTGGGGTTTCAAAGGGAATATATAAATCATTAAACTGTGGAATTGGCTCAAGAGATAATCGTAAAGATGTTAAGCAAAATATAGAAATTATAAAAAAAAAATTCAAAGTTAGACACCTAAACTTACTAAAACAAATTCATAGTAATAAAATTCTACATTTGAAAAGAAAAAATAATTACCTTAGAATAGGTCCTGCTGATGGTATTTTTACTTCTTTGCCAGATAATTTAATTGCAATTCTCACTGCTGATTGTGCTCCAATACTTTTATCCTCTAAATGTGGTAGTTATATCTGTGCCCTACACGGTGGTTGGAAAGGAATTCACAAAGATATTATCAAGAAAGGGGTTGATATGTTTAAAAAGCATAGGATAAGAAATGAAAATATTATTTGTTCAGTTGGTCCTTGCATAAATTATATGAATTATGAGGTAAAAAATGATTTTATGAGTAAAATTATAAAAAAAAATAAAAAATACCAAAAACTTTTCATAATAAAAAAGAATAAAATTTTATTTAATTTAAAATTGTTCGCACAAGAAAAATTAATTGAAGCAGGGTTGCAAAAAAAAAATATTGAAATTCATAAAATTGATACTTATTCAAATCCAAATCTATTCTATAGTTTTCGAAGATCTGTGCATAAAAAAGAAGATGATTATGGAAGAAATATTTCAATAATAGTAAAAAAGAATCATAAAGATGAAAATAATATCCTGTACA
>MDTG01200420.1_pt1 | contig 10560 bp, 8 predicted proteins | sample 811421 | NCBI WGS metagenome assembly MDTG01 (sample SAMN05326645, study PRJNA326480) | marine metagenome | isolation source: seawater | place: Pacific Ocean: South East | collected 2011
ATATGCTTGCTCTGTCTGAGCTTTAACGATATGAGGATGTGAATGTCCAATATGTGCTACATTGTTGATACAGTCTAAATAAATCTGACCTTCTGCGTCTATAAGGGATTGCCCCTTTCCTCTGAGAATTGTAAGTGGTTCATTATAAGATAAGCTAAGTGAAGAACCAAAAACATTTTTTCGCCTATTTAGCAAATTTTCTTTGTTAATTTCTTCTGTAGATTTTTTAACACTAATTCCTAAAATAAAGCTTGGATCAGGACAAATACTTTTCCAAAAACCTTGCTGTGATGGAAGTGCTACACCAGGATAATTTCCATCAAAATCAAATAGATCAAGAATAACTTGAAAATGAATATGAGGAAGCCATCCTCCGTTTTCTTTTGGATGACCGATTTTCGCAAAGGCTTCACCCCTCTCAATAACTTTATGAAGTTTCAAATTTTTAAGACTTCCTCTATCTAAATGACCGTATAAAGTATAAAATTCCGGACCTTCTGGCGGTTTATGTTTCAGTATCACGGTCGGTCCATAATCTAATTCTCTTTTATTATCTTTTAAACAAAAGACTTCTCCCTCGATTGGAGCATATACTAATTTTCCCATATCTGTAAAGATATCTATACCTAAGTGAACAGTTCTTCTTTCTTGACCATCAATAGAATTTTTCAAAAATTCTTCAGAGGTATAGAATGATCTGGTTTCTCCATACTTCCCTATACCAATTTCAGCCTTTTTTTCCGCCAAATATGCCGAAAAATATTTTTTTTGTTCTTCAATTGATATATCCTCTGTTCTAGCTGAAAAAGAACTTCCAGTACTTAAATCAAGTATAGCTGTTTTATCATTATCAAATTTTTTCCCCAATATACTATTGAATGAACCATTTACTTTTTTCTGCCATTTCTTGAACTCCGATTCTTTAGTACATGCTTTCATTTTACAAGCATCCCTAAAAAAATAGTATGCATAGCGAAAATTTATATCTTGAAGTTCGATTAATAATTTTCGAGCTGGTTTTTGACTGATTCCAAGATATTTATTTTCTGGATCTTTCTGCTGCTGGAAAGCGCCTATGGTTACACTGAGGCAGAGCCTCATTAGAATCATAGGAAAAAGTATTTCTATTTCACTTTCTTGGAATTTAAGATACCTATTATACCCTTCAATAAAATGAAAAGCTGCATCAAGGGGGTCTGGTTTATCAAGCATTAAATAAGCACAAGCCACTGCAGGATCAGCAACAAGATAAGAGTGAGTCATATCTCCAAAATCTATTAATCCAAAATTATAAGATTCTGAAAGATTCGAAGTTACAAGAATGTTATAATCATTGAAATCATTGTGAATCCATCCTCGTCTCAGTTTTTTTTCCAGTGGAAATATTAAATCACAATAATTTTTCAACGATAGTTTTACGCATTCTTTTAATTCCTGATCTTTAATACATGTAATATATTCATTTAAAATATTTTTAACGTTATGAATTTCCCATAGAAGATTGCGTTTAAGAGGGGTAACTGAAATTTCTTTAAGAGCATCTGTTACTGTTCCACACATTTTGCCTAGAGATTTCAAAAAATTCTTCGTATGTGGACTATATTCAGCCATAGGAACTCCTTTAACATAATGAACAATTCGCATCAAGTGTGACGTCCCTCGTGACGATTTTACAAATGACAGGGCGTTTCCATCTATATTTAATAAAACTTTCGGGACTTTCCCATTATTAATTCTCTTGGAAACTAGCTTGAGAGCTTCATTCTGAATATTCATAAATTCAAAAGTTTCACAGGAATTTGAGATTTTCAAAACAAGTGACACTCCACTTTTTTGCCTAATCAAAAAATTTAGATCTCTTTCGCCAGGTAATTCTTCAATTGAACAAAAAAGACCATAGTGTTTTTCCAAAAGATTACAAATCTCATTAATTTGAAATATTGGCCTTTCGATTTCCGGTATTGATTTTTTCATTTTCAACATGGAGCGAGAATGTTTATTTTTGAAAAAAATGCAGTTGAATATTTTCTAATTTAGTTGACATTCGAAATCATTAATTATACTTTTTCAAAAACCATTTAACTCCAAAATTAAAATAATATAAATGAAAAAATTACGTTGGGGAATTTTAAGTACCGCAAAAATTGGCTTAAAAAAAGTGATCCCTGCTATGCAAAAAAGCAAATTCTGCGAAATAACCGCTATTGCCTCAAGAAATTTAGAGAGAGCAAATGAAGAATCTCTAAAACTCAGAATTCCAAAAGCCTATGGTTCGTATGATAAACTTATTGAAGATAGCGAAATTGACGCCATATACATACCACTTCCGAATCATTTACATGTCAAGTGGTCTATCAAATCCTTAGAAGCTGGGAAACACGTTCTATGTGAAAAACCTTTGGGTCTTTCAACAAGTGAAATTGAAAAACTTATAAAATCCTCTCAAAAATATCCAAAATTAAAAATAATGGAAGGATTCATGTATCGACATCATCCACAATGGGAAATGACGAAAAAATTAGTTGATGAGGGAAAAATAGGAGAATTAAAGAATATTCATTCATTTTTTTCATATTACAATACTGATCCAAAAGATATCAGAAATATTTCAGAAATTGGAGGTGGAGGTATGATGGATATAGGTTGTTATTGTATTTCATTGGCTCGCTTTATTTATGGCAAAGAGCCCATAAAAGTTTTTGGAAAATCAGAAAATGATCCTAAATTTAATATAGATAGAATCTGTTCCGGAATCATGGAATTTACAAATGGGATATCAACTTTCACTTGTTCAACTCAACTTGTTCCTTATCAAAAAGTGAACTTATTTGGGACAAAGGGTAGAATTGAAATAGAAATTCCATTTAATGCGCCACATGACAAAGAGTGTAAAATAATTCACCAATATGGAGATAAACTTGATGAAATTTCATTTGAATTATGCGATCAATACACTTTACAGGGAGATTTGTTTTCAATGGCGGTTTTGAATAACACAAAAGTACCTACCCCAATATCAGATTCATTAGCTAATATGAATGTATTGGAAAAAATATTAAATAGTTCTCAGAGCAATTCCTGGTCAGTAATATAATTAATGTCTATTCAGCTTTTCGTAAATAAAAGAATAAGAGAAATCATGATTTATATTATAACTATATATTTTGTAGTTGGTTTATTTTTATTTATATTCCAAAGAAAACTTATATATTTACCTACAAATAAAGTACCTCATCGCTTTGAAATATTTCAACTAAATAATAAAAATACAACAATAGAAATTATCGTATTAAATCCCAATAAAGATGACGCAATTATCTATTGTGGAGGAAATGCAGAGGCAGTAATTTTCAACGCAGAGGATTTTTTGAATAATTTCCCTTCAAAAACATTTTACTTACTAAATTATCGAGGTTATGGCGGTAGCAGTGGAAATCCAAGTGAAAAAGGGATTTATTCAGATGTAGTTTTACTTTTTGACAGTATTAAGAAAAATCATAAAATAATTCATGTTATGGGAAGAAGTTTAGGAACAGGTGTTGCGACTTATTTAGCTTCAAAAAGATCTATTGAGAAAATGATTTTAATTTCTCCTTACGACAGCATTAAAAGCATTGCTCAAAGTAGGTTTCCTATTTACCCCATTTTTCTTCTTCTAAAAGATAAATATGATTCAATAGTTAGGGTGCCAGATATAAAGGCAAAAACAATGATTTTGATAGGTGAAAATGATAAAGTAATTCCCAAAAAACATTCCATTAGATTATTTAATGAATTCCCAAATGAGCAAATTACAAAGAAAATAATATTTGACGCAGGACACAACGATATTTCTCAAAAAATTGAATACTATAAACATATTAAAGATTTTCTTGAAAATTAACCAAAGTCTTAAACTTCTATGAATTCTATAAGTAAAAAAATAAGAAATAAAGAAATTGTCTTGCTTGATGGCGGTGTCTCCACTGAAATCCAGAAACGAGGTGTTAAAATGAATTCAGAAGTATGGAGTGGGATTGCCCACATATCAAATCCTGAAATAGTTTGCAAAGTTCATGAAGATTACATTCATGCAGGAGCAAAAGTTATAACTGCTAATACTTATTCTTGTGCTAGACATGTGCTTGAAAGTATAAATTTGGGGAAAGAAACAAAAAAAATTAATACTGAAGCAGTAAATTTAGCAAAAAAAGCTAGAGATAATGTTGGAAAAGAAGAGGTTTGGATTGCAGGATCTATGTCAAGTATGGCTCCTTTTGGAAGTGCAAAAGAAGTTGCAGAAGGTAAGAAAGTTGAAGCTAACTACCAAGAATTAGCAGAAACTTTAGCTGAAGCAGGAGTAGATTTGATTATCGCTGAAATGATGAGGGATATTAAAAATGCTAAATATGTTATTAAATCTGCTTTATCAACTGGATTACCCGTTTGGATAGGATATAGTGCGATGCTTGGAAATGATGGAAAAACTGTTTTAGGTTGGAGATGGAAAAACTCTAAAAAACCTATCAAATTTGAAAAGTTGGTAGAAAAAATTTCTCCCATGGGAGGAGAAGTTTCTGGGGTAATGCACAGTCAGGTAAGGGACACAGATTCTGCTTTAGAAATATTATCAAGAAAATGGACTGGCCCAAAACTCGCTTACGCTGAAACAGGTAAATTAGAAAAACCTAATTGGAGTTTTAAAGAAATATATTCACCAAAAAAGTATTCAGAAGAAATAAAGAAATGGATAAAAAAATATGGAGTACAAGTTATAGGTGGTTGCTGTGGAACAGGACCGGAACATATTCGTATACTTAAAAAAGAAATAACTGAAATTTAATATTAAGTAATTTTTTTAAAAATAATTGTCTTTCATCTATGAAAAAAACGAAAGAGAGAAAAAATTTAAAACAAATTAGTAGTCCTCTAATTCTTTAGTTGATGGTCTCCTATTTTTTGCAGGAAAAGACTTTGTTTTCTGTTCGACAATCTCCCATTTCTCAATGTTTTCTACTTTCAATAATTCTTTCTTTAATTTTACTTTGAAAATATGATCTAAATCCAGCATCTGAACATTTCTAAATCTTAACTTTTTAAGCTTCTTATTTCTTTCTTTAATTTTCTTTTTTCTAATTTTTATTTCATGTTTAATCTCACCCAAATTTAAATTTTTCAAATAGTTACCAGTTATTTTTTCAGGCTGCTGAATTAACAATTTCTTATCAATAATTATGGCGCGACCCTTTTCAAGTCTGAATTCAATTTTTTCAAAATCTCTAATACGTATTTTTTTCTTTTTACCTACTCTAAATCCTGGTTTTGCAATAACTTCCAGTTTAGAAAGTTTATATAGACCGGGTAATAATTGCGATTTATATGAAAAAGCAGTTTCTGGATTTGGTTCTATCCTAAAGGGAAACCTTTTACCACTTATATCTTCAATAGTAAAATTTACTGTATAAGTAAATTTTTTTAACGTTTGTATTGTTTCAACTGGAATTATAAGCAAAGTTTGATTATTTTCATTTGGTTCAGGAACAGAGAGAGAACAACCAAAAAATAAAAAAATTACAAACAAAGTAAATACTAGATTAAGTTTTGCCTGTTTAAATAATATAAAAGTAAAGTACATAATATTATTCATTAAAATTAAGCTTTAGTATCCTCAAAAAATATCATCAGAGCTACTCTTGGTTTTTTCCTGCTAACTTTTTTGTCAGTTCCACTTTACAAAATTTTCTATTTCAGCCTATTCGAGGCGAGGCACCACAAATCTATTCCCAGATTCAAAATTTGGTGAAACACTAATATTTGTAATTTTAAATTCGCCACTTGCAGTATGAAGAAATAGCCTTACCTTTATTGTTTGGAATAGCAACGACCTGAAACATTCCAACTAGTGGACTTCCTTTCTTTCCTTTTTTATGACTTTCTCCTAAAGAAAAAACAACTGCAATACCAAACTATTATGCCTGTAATTAGAGATTTAGTATCAATCATTTTATAACTCAAAATGGATCGTTAATATTATTCAAATAATAAAAACGGAAAAATACTATCGAAAACGTATTGTGTCTATAATATTTTTTAGTTACAACAAATCATTTAAGAACTAAATAATCTCTTAAATTAAGCCGCCTTCATTCTAAGTTTTTTGCGATTAAGATATTGATTAAGTTTTATGTGTGTAAGCATGTCGAGGTCTCTAAACATCATATGGATATTAGTTTTTTCATTTAGTGAGACAACATTTACTGCTGATACAGCTAGATTTCCTCTTAAACTTGCAAAAGGAAGGTGAAAAAAGAAAAAATCTCCTTTTTTGATTCCTTCTGGTGGTATTTTTTCAATTTCTACTTTAATTCCTCCAGAGCTCATATCCTTAATTTTTCCAAAAATTTTTTTAGGTTTAATTTGAATTTGGTTTTCTTTTTGTCTAAGTTCATAATTGTCTGCAGTTAAAAAATAAAAATTCATTCTCATATTGGTTGGTAGCCTTTCAGAAACTCTTATCTTTAGCTTCCTAATATTTTTGCTATGCCCAAGAATAACTGCATTAAGATCGGTAACTAACTGACCCAAAATTTTTAATTTAAATTCATACTCGGCCTCGATACCTCTTCGAACTACACAATATAACTCTAAAAACTGTTTTATATTAGCTGGTCGTCTTTTTACTGTTGGAGGTTTTATCAACATTTGTTTCTCATTTGAATCTAATATAGGGCTGGTAAATACAATGTTTTTGCCCTTATGTCTAATTTGAAACTCCAAATGAGTTCCAGGCTCTAGCATTTGAGTGCATATAAAACTAAACTTTAAATTTTTGAAGTTGAATTGTAAATTTCTCCTTAATGTAGAAATTTTGATTAGATCTGACTTAGTAAATCGGTTTGATATTTTGTAATCATCGGCAATATTCTCAAATTTTTCTGCAGACATTAGAGCCTCTAACAATTTTGAAGGATCGCTAGTATTGCATAATTTAATCAAAAAATTTCTATCTTGTTCATCAACTTTTCTAGACTCAAATTCTGCATCAACTGCTAATTGTGCTTGATCTTCCGCTATTTTATCTAAACCCGCCTGAATTTTTTTCTTATGAAGAAACCTAATTGTGAAAATACCACCAATTAAAGAAAAGATTAAAGTTGAAGAGATAATGTAGAAACTTATAGGAATCTCAGACATTGGGGGCATACTCTGAATCAAGTTCTTAGTCTGCAAGTCTCTGAGAGTAAAATTTGATTTTTTTGGACTTCTATCAATTCCACAAAGAAGCCACCAAATTAAAATTATAATTAGAAGATTACGTAGCTTATATAAAGATTGGATAAAGTAATTCATTTTCTAAAAAGGAAACAAAAAGTTTCAAAAATTTACTATTTCAAAAAACTTAAAAACTTATCAATTTAACAAATTATAACTCCCAAGCACTTTGTATATAAAATTTGAAGAACTAAGAACTTCAAGACATTGCTCAGTATTTTCAGAATTATAAAAATCTACAAAAAAAACATATGCCCATGGTGTTTCTTTAGCAGGTCTAGACTCTAATCGACAAAGATTTATCTGGAAAAGATTAAAAACACTTAAAAGCTTATATAGTAAACCAGAATGATCTTTCTGAAATTCGATCAAAAGAGAAGTTTTTTTACAAGTATAGTCTATTTTTTCATCAGGGAAACGAGATCTAACAACTAAAAATCTAGTAGTATTATTTTTGTAATCCTGTATGCGCAATGAATGAATCCATTTTTTATTATCTTCAGCAAAAGATAATGGAACTATTGCTGCTACATTTTCGGCTATAGAATCAACTGCATCTAAAAATTGTATCCCAGAATCTATATTACTCATAGTAAATCTTCTTTCAGCTTGATGCAAATGTTTAGAAATAAACTGACTACTTTGTTCAATCGCTTGTGGATGGGCAAAACATATCTTAACCGAACCCAAATCTGCATTAGCAAGCAATGCATAATCAATAGGTAAATTTATTTCACCAAGTATTACTAAATCGTTGAGAACTAGTGCGTCCTGAACTTGTGCCACAGTACCAGCGACTGAATTTTCAATAGGTACAACAGCCAATGAACTTGGGTCCTCACTCACCCTTTGAAGAGTTTCATGAAATGTTTTCGTATAGAAAATTTTTATACCGCTTGTAACAATTTTTTGAGTAGCTTCATCACTAAAAGTTCCTTGCGGTCCCAAAGTTAAAATTTGGGTACAGTTCTTTAGAATCATGAATCCTATGATTTTTAATGGGCAAGCAAACCACCGGAAAATAAAATCCTATCCGGTCGAATGTAAATTTTATGGTTCAAGCAGCAATAGTTTTTCCGGAGCGGATGCACTGTGTACAAACTCGTGTCTTTCTACGATTACCACCCGAATTACGAATACGTACTACTTGCAAATTAGGTATCCAGCGACGTTTTGTTTTGTTGTTAGCGTGACTAACTCTATTTCCGTATCCAGGAGTTTTTCCGCACACTTCGCAAGTTTGAGACATATATGTTGGTTACAAGGGTTTTTTAATGTGATAATATACGAAACATGATACTTGTTTTAAAAAAAATTTGCAATTATTAATTGCCCTTTAATTCTTTAATTATCGATTCAATTTCTGGTTCAATTTTTTCTGAAAAAATTTTTACCCCCTGCACTGATTTGTTTGAAACTTTATTTCCTCTAGCCTGAATACCTTTTATTGCTAATTCATCCAAACTAAAAATATCACTAGATTTTCTAATTCTAGGAGTTCTAACAAATGACACTTCTAACTTTATTCCAGATCCTTCACTTATATGTAAAATTTTAGCACCTTTTTTTATAGGGAAGAGGTTATATTCTCTTTCAAGTATAAATTTTTGTATTCGAAATCTTTTTGCATAACAAACTTTTGAAGTCCCCTCCCAGTAAATTACGTTGTAAATTTTTTCTGAATTGAGTTTTTCAACAACCATAGCATTTTTTCCAATGAACTGTTTTTCTGGAACACGAATGACTTGATATGAACCATCCTTTCTCATGACAACAATTTTATCGTAAGTCGAGCAATAAAAAGAATTTGAACCAGACTTGATTTTTAAACCCATAAAACCTTCTTTACGATCCCAGGTAACTTTCTGTTTTTCTGCAAGATCCTCTATTTTTATTTCATCAAATCTTTTTAAAATGGTACTACGAGGGTAATTTGATCCAAATTTTTCCTTTATTTTTTCCAGATAGTCAATAGTATATCCAACCACATTTTTTAAAGATTTATTTAATGAACTAATAGTCACTTTAATTTTATCAAGTTCCTTTTGGCTTTCTTTTTGATCATAACGAGAAATTCGTCTTATCTGAAGACTTAGTAATTTTTCTATATCTTCCTGCTCTATAGAAAAAGGTAGGACAGACTCTATATGTGATACAGATTTTTTTACTGTTTCAATAGCTTCTTGATATGATTCACAATTCTCTAATTTCTGATAGATTTTTTCACCAATAAAATACATTTCCAATCTACGAATATGCCACTTACGCTTTGCTTGCTCCAATGATAGTAATAATTCACTTTTTAATATATCTCTCAATCTTAATGTATTATGCTTTAAAACTTCACTTACAGTAACTTGAACTGGCTGATTCCCTTTAATTAATAACATATTTACTGAAATTGAAACCTCACATTGAGTAAATGCATATAGTAATTTTAATAATTTTTCTCCACTCATCCCTCTGATTGCCCTTAATTCTATTTCAACTTTTTCAGCAGTATAATCATCTATTGAAGATAATTTCAATTTCCCTTTGTTAACTGCATCTTGTATCGATTGGATGAGGGATTCAGTTGTTACTCCAAAAGGTAGTTCTTTTATTGTAAGAATTTTTTCTTCTGAAATATCTATACGAGCACGCACTCTCACCTTACCTAAACCGTCTTCATATTCAGAAATATCAAGTAATCCGCCATTAATAAAATCAGGAAACAAACTAAAACTTTTATTTTTCAAAAAATCTATCTGTGCATCAATAACTTCATTAAAATTATGAGGTAGTATTCTTGTAGACATTCCTACTGCAATCCCTTCAGCTCCATAAAGCAAAGATACTGGGATTTTGCATGGTAAAATGATGGGTTCTTTGTTTCTACCATCATAACTGTCAGTATATTCGGTTAGCTCAGAATTAAAGAGAACCTCTTTTGCAAGAGGGGTTAGTCTTGCCTCTATATATCTTGGTGCAGAAGCTGGATCGCCTGTAAGCAAATTTCCAAAATTACCTTGTTTTTCAATAAAGTATTCTTTGTTCGCCATAACAATAAGAGCTGAACCAATTGAAGCATCCCCATGAGGATGTAATTTCATAGTATCTCCCACTATGTTGGCCACCTTACAAAATTTTCCATCATCCATTTCCTTCATTGTATGTAATATCCTTCTTTGAACAGGTTTCAATCCATCCATAATATCTGGAATCGCACGATCCTTAATGACATATGACGCATATTCCAAAAAATTTTGATTCATCAAAGGTTTAATATATCGCATTTTTATTTTATTAAATTACGTTAAATTGTTTTGA
>MDTG01240680.1_pt1 | contig 10559 bp, 11 predicted proteins | sample 811421 | NCBI WGS metagenome assembly MDTG01 (sample SAMN05326645, study PRJNA326480) | marine metagenome | isolation source: seawater | place: Pacific Ocean: South East | collected 2011
ATTATTTTAATTGGAAAATTAGTGTTAACTTTAACAAATCAGCTTTAAAATTTGACTGATTTTGATGAATTTTTAAATGAATATATAAAACAATCTAATATGTAATCAATTTTTTTCTTGTCCATATTAAAAGCTGGTGTGAAAGATGTTCTGTGAAATTTACAATTAGCAAGTATATTATATTTATTAAACATTTGATCGTAGATGTGTTTGCTGAATTTGTCATTATCGGGAGTTTTATGTTGAAGGGCAAACATCAAACCTCTTCCTCTTATATTGTCAAAAAATTCATTTGATTTGAGTTCATCGTTTAAAATTTTTCTCATATATAAGCCCATTTTATTTACCTTATCTATTAATTTTTCCTCTTTTAAAATATCTAAGTATTCATTGCATGCAGCAACTCCTAAAGAAAATCCCTGAAAAGTGTGACCTATCCTTATTCTTCCAATTCCTTTTCCTATTATTTTTTCAAATTTCGATTTTGTTAGAACAAAGCTAAAAGGTATATGTCCACTAGTTGTATTTTTACCTAAACATACGAAATCAGGTTCAAAGTTGTCCCAACTAAAATTATACATTTTTCCAGATCTTCCCATTCCACAATAGACCTCGTCCATTATTAAATGAATGTCATATTTTTTACATATTGAGGAAATTTTTTTCCAATAAGATTTAAGTGGTGGCACATCACCTATTAATGACGATAATTGAGTTTCTCCAATAAATGCTGCTATTTTTTCAGGACCTATTTCTAGAATTTTTTCTTCAAAATATTTCGCTGATCTTAATACATAATCTTTTTTACTTTCATTTTTAAATTTACCAGTACACTCTGAAGCTTTTCCTTTACATCCATTGTATGGTTTTTTTGTATTACATGTACAAACTTTATAGTAATTGTGTTGATGAATTTTATGAATATTTTTCGGACTTATATTTTTGAAAATGTCTAAAAAGGGGAGTTCAGATGCTGACATGGCTTGAAGTGTAGCTCCATGGAATGACTGTACTCGCCCAATATAATTTTTCTTTCTTGTTTTGCCATTGTTGTAATGTATTTGATAACTTAGCTTCATAGCAGCTTCAATCGCTTCACTTCCAGAATTTCCACTGAAATATACTCTATCTAAATTTTTTGGAGAAAAATTTACTAATTTTTTTGCCAAATCATTTAGTTCGTCGTTTTTCCATATGTTGTAATCAATATGACAGAATTTTTTTGATTGGTTAATTATAGCTTTTAATATTCGATTATTTTTAAATCCAAGAGTAGCAAATGTTGTCCAACCTGAAGTCGAGTCTAAAATTTTTTTTCCATTTTTTAAATAGTAATATGAACCCTTTGTTGATTTTACTTCCATAGGTTCCTTTAATAAAGGAAACTTCCTCAAGATATAATTTTTATTTTTCATCTTTTCTTTTTAAAATCTTTTTTAAGTTGTTTAAAAATTTCTCATAGGACTTATTATTTAAATATTGTAGTTTTCTTTTTTTAAAAGAATGAGTTGTAGTTTCATAGTGCAAGGTATTATTTTTCAAAGCAATATCACAATGATAAGTGTTTTTCTTTATTCTACATATTAAATTATTTTTATTATTTAAACGAACTTTTTTAATAATATCTCCTTTATTATTAAGAATTAAAATGAGCAATTCGCCGCGCAAGATTATAAAAGTTTGATTACTAGTAAGATTTTTTTTGGGCTTGTAAAAATAGTTTCTTTTTTGTTGTATTAACATTCCTTGATCAGTGTCATTATGATTATCATGAAGGCATATTCTATTTGTCTTATTATTTGCAATTGTTTTACCGATATGTCGTATATTTACAATTTTTGAGTTTTTAATATTTTTTATAAACATCTTTTAATTTTTTGAGATTATATGGAAATTTTGAAAGTTTAAAATTTATTTTTTTTTTAATTTCTTTATATCAAAAGAAACATTCTTAGGAATATGTAATCCATTATCGAAACTTTCAATACTTATCTTTTCTAATTTAGCGTCTTTTATATTTAAATAGTTAAAAAACTTTTTTATAAAATTAAATCTCGAGTTAGATAAATTTCCACCAATATTGAAAATTCCGTTTATTTTTTTTTTGATAAAAAAATCAATAATTCTTATTAAATCCTTTATAAATAAAGGTGAAAAAAATTGATCTGATGCAATTTTAAATTTTCTTTTACCTTTAATATATTCCTTTAAATTTTTTGAAAAAAGAGTTGCATCATTAATTTCATCACCATAAATTTTTGATAGTCTCAAAATTGAATAATTTTTGTAACTTTTTTTTTTTAAATATTTATCTATTTGAATTTTATGTTTTCCATATATCATATCAGTTTGAGCAATTGAGTTTTCATTATAATTTTTTGATTTTCCTGAATATACGTATTCTGAGGAAAAAATTATAAAATATAAATTTTTTTTTATAAAAAAATCTATAAGTTTTTTTGTAAATTTTACATTTACATCATAACAATATTTTTTTTTAATTTACATTCTTGAGGGTTAGATTTCGCACAAAGAATAAGTACTCTGTCAATTTTTTTTGATTTAAACAAATTTTCAATATTATCTTTAGTAATGTCAAATTTAAGGTTTGAATCATTTTTATAAGATGTTGTTAAAAGTTTTTTTTTATTTTTAGAAAATTTTATAAAATTCTTTCCCACAAAACCAGAGGATCCTAGAACTAAAATTTTCATAATTTTTTGATTGGATTTATTTAATTTTGAATTCTGACCCAACTATAGGACCGTCCCAGTTATTATTTTCTAAAATTTTTTTTATTTCTAAAGCTTGGTAAATACAATCATCGATATCCACTTCATATCTATAAGTACCCGCTCTTCCAATAGAGAAACAATTGCGTGTAAATTGTTTGAAATATTTTTTAGCTTTTTTCTGTTCTTCTTTGATAGGTAATGGATAAAATCTACCGTTTTTTGATGGAATTTCCATACCAATCAAACTTGTATTTGATTTGTGTTTTGTAAATTTTTTGTATTCTACTAATCTCGTGAAATTTTCTCTATTAGGGTAGTATAAAAAAAAAATATTTTTTGGAAAAACCTCACGAACAGGAAATACAATTTTTAATAAATCTCTACCAATAAATTTCAATTTTCCATATTTAAAATTTAGTATAGTATCAGGAGCAATTGTATTTATTAAAATATCAAATCTATAAATTTTATTTTTTAATTTATAAGTTCTTTTTTTCATATCAAGGTTTTTAATTTCAGAATTTTTTTTAACTTTTACATTTTTGATTTTTTCAATTTGGTCAAAAAATTTATTATAACCATCACGATTTTTAGGATAAGCAGAAATTCTGTCATTGAAAGCTGCTCTAGTACCTTTCTTAATTGTTGCTCCTTTTGGAGACCAATTGAATGTGTCTAGAATTTTATTTGAATTTACCATCCACATTTTTTTATTATATTCCTTTATAACTTTTCCATACAATATTTTTCCCACAGATTTTATCCAAAATTCCTCTAAGTTCTTAGCCTTTATTATTTTTTTTTTATTTTTTATTTCTTTTAATATTTTCTTTTTATCTGGCATTATCGAAATATCCTTTTGGTTGAGAGGATAATTATAGAATTTATCGTCAGCTTCTACGTAACTTTTAAATTGATGATAATTACAGTTCCTAAAGTTCAAGAATTTTTTAAGATAATTATATGTTTCTGGTTTGGTTGTTAAAAAATGTCTTGGTCCGTAAGTATATGGATGACCACCATAAAAAAAAGTTCTAACACCTGCACCTAAAAATGAATTTTTCTCGACAAGGGTAATTTGATTTTTTTTTTCTTTTGACAATATTTCAGCTGAAGCACATCCTGCAAAGCCGCCACCAATAATTAAAATTTTCATTGTTTAATTAATTCTAGTTGTTATAATCTGCATGTCTTATATTGAATTTTAAATGAAATCAAAAAAAATTTTAGAACTTGAGGATCTTAAAGAAGTAATCACAAAAAATAATTACAAAATCTCTTTAGTTCATGGAGTATTTGATATCATTCATGTAGGTCACAAGAGATATTTTGAGGAAGCTAAATCCTTATCAGAAAAATTAGTTGTTTCGATAACTGCTGATAAGTTTGTTAATAAAGGACCAAACAGACCAATTTTTAACCATAATTTAAGGGCAGAAATAGTTTCTTCTTTTGAATGCGTTGATTTTGTTATTTTGAGTCAAAATGAAACAGCTGTTAATATTATTAATAAGATCAAGCCAAATTTTTATGTCAAAGGAAATGATTATAAAGATCTGTCCAAAGATGTTACAAAAAATATTTACAAAGAAAAGGCGGCTGTTGAAAAAAATAAAGGTAAACTAGTTTTCACAAATGATATTCAATTTTCATCATCAAATATTATAAATTCATTTTACAAACCTGAAAATGTACTTAATGAATTAAAAAAATTAAAAATAAATAAAAAAAAATTGAGCGATGATTGTAGCCTAAGTTTAAAAAAAATCGAAGATTTAAAAGTTTGTATAATCGGTGAGATAATTTTTGACGAATATGTTTTTTCAGATGAAATGGAAAGACCTTCCAAAGAAAATATACATGCAGTAAATTATAGAGGAAAAGAATTATATTGTGGTGGTACTGTCGCAGTTGCTAAAAATTTATCAAACTTTTGTAAAAAGATTGACTTATTTAGCGCAGGTTCATTGAATACAGAATATAACAGTAAGCTTAAAAATATTAAAAAAAATTGTAAGAACGTCAATTTTTTTATTGATAAATCTGATTATCAAACAATAAAAAAAACAAGAATTTTAAATGAAATGAAAAAAAAAATTTTTGAGATATATAAAAAAAAGGGGAGTAATATATACAAACCCTCAAAAAAATTTATGGAAGAATTTAAAAAAAAGCTAAAGTTGTACGATGTTGTTATTTTATGTGATTATGGTCACGGATTTTTCAATAAAAATATCTATAAACTTATTAAAAAAAATTCAAAAATAATTTCAATAAATGCTCAAACAAACTCAGATAATAGGGGATTCAATCTAATAACCAAATATAATTATGCGGATGTTATTTGTATCGATGAACCTGAAATTAGATTAGCATTATCTGATAAGACATCTAGTATAGAAAATATGGCAAAAAAACTTATAAAAAAAATAAAGTTTAAAATTTTGGTAGTTACAAAAGGACATTCAGGAATATCGGTATTTAGTAAAAATAATAAGAATCTAATATCTAAGATTTCTTTAAGTGCGTTTGAGGTTAATCCTACAGATACAATTGGTGCGGGAGATTCAGTATTAGGCATAACTTCTTTACTGAGTGCAAGAAATTCCAAACCAGAAATAATTGCCTATTTAGGCAATATATTTGGAGCGTTGACAACTAAATATCTGGGACACAGCTCCCAAATATTGAAAAAAGATGTTTCAAAAGCAATCAGTTATTCGTTGAAATAAAACAGTATGAAAATAATTATTACTGGTGGTGCTGGATTTATAGGAAGTCATTTAACAGAATATTTATCTAAGAAAAATAAAATTAAAAAAATAATTGTTATTGATAATTTAGAGGATGGCTCTAAAGCTAATCTTAAAAATGCTTTGAAATCAGATAAAGTATCTTTAATTAAAATTGATATTCGAAATAAAAAAAAAATGAAAAATTATTTTAAGAATATATCTGCAGTTGTTCATTTGGCTGCAATGTCAGATATAGTTCCATCAATTGAAAGACCTGTCGATTATATAGAAACTAATTTTAACGGGACATTAAATATTTTGGAATGTATGAAATTATTTAAAATTAAAAAGATTATTTATGCAGCATCTTCTTCGTGTTATGGAATTACTGAAAATACTCCTACAAGTGAAACAGATGAAATAAAACCAATGTATCCTTATGCTTTTTCTAAGTATGCAGGTGAAGAATTAATAAAACATTATTGCAAAGTTTACAAATTAAGTTTTATTTCTCTTAGATTATTTAACGTTTATGGGACAAGATCTAGAACAAATTCAGCATATGGTGCCGCTTTAGGAGTTTTTCTAAAGCAAAAACTTGAAAATAAACCATTTACAATAGTAGGAACCGGCAATCAAAAAAGAGATTTTATACATGTAAAAGACGTTTGCAGGGCATTTTATAATTCAATTTTTTCTAATTGTAAAAACGAAATATTTAACGTTGGATTTGGAAAACCACACTCAGTAAATCAATTAGTAAATATAATTGGAGGAAAAAAAACATTCATTCCTAAAAGGCCAGGCGAACCCTTAGTAACGCATGCAAATATAGATAAAATTAAAACTAAACTACAATGGAAACCTGAAATAGAGCTTAAAGATGGAATAAGTGAAGTTTTACAGAACATTAGTTATTGGAAAAACTCAATTTTATGGGATAAAGAAAAAATAAAAAAAGCTACTAAAATTTGGTTTAAATATTTAAATAATGAGTAATATTTTGATTACAGGAGGCTCTGGCTATGTAGGCACAAGATTAATTAATAAGCTACTCACAGAAACAGATTTAAAAATAGTAAATTATGACACTTCACTCTTTGGAGATGACCATTTACCTAAGCACAAAAACTTCAGATATTATAAAGACGATATTACTCAAATTACAAAATTTGAAAATGCAATAATTGAAAATAACATTGATACTATTTTACATCTTGCGTGTATTTCAAACGATCCAACATATGAGTTAGATCCAAATTTATCAAAAAAAATCAATTATGACTGTTTTGAAGAAATTGTTAAAATTTCAAAAAAAAATTCAGTAAAAAAATTTATTTATGCTTCAACATGCTCAGTTTATGGAATTTCTAATAATCCTAATGTTATTGAAACTGATGAATTAAAACCAATAACAGATTACAATAAATACAAAGGATTGTGTGAACCTATTTTGAAAAAATACATTGATGATAAATTTATAGGCTTAATAATAAGACCAGCAACAGTTTGTGGTTTTAGTGAAAAAATGCGCTTTGATCTAACAGTAAATATACTTACAAATTTTGCTTACAACAAAGGTTATATTAAGGTATTTGGTGGAGAACAATTAAGACCTAACTTGCATATTGATGATATGTGTGAATTATATAAATTGTTAATTTTTAAGGATTTAAAAAAACTCAACGGTGAAATTTTTAACGCAGGTACCGAAAATTTAAAGATTATTCAGTTAGCAAATAAAGTAAAATCAATTATTGAAAAAAAATATAATAAAAAAATAGAGATAAAAATTGAAAAAAGTGCAGATGTTAGATCATATATGATAAATTCTGATAAAATTAAAAAAATTTTAGGTTTTAATTTTAAAAAGAATGTTGACGATGCAATTAATGACCTGTGTAAGGCTTTTGATGAAAAAAAAATTATTGATAGTTTTTCTGATAAGTGGTCAAATATAAAAGTACTTTCAAAAAGAAAAATAATTTAGTGAAAAATATAGAAAAAAATTTTGAAAAAAATGGTTACGTTATTGTTCCTGCTAATAAAAAAATTCTGGAAGAAATTAGAAACTTTATTTTTTCAATTATAAAGAAAAATAAGTCATTAAAAATCGATAAAAACTATAGCGTTGACAAAATTCTTAATAATTTTCATAAAATAATAAAAATAAATAAACTAAATAATTTGCGATTTGATATTTATAATAAGATAAATAATGGAAAAAAATTTCATGATCTATATTACAAATTAACTAAAGAATATTTAGATGATTTAGTTGGTAATGAAATTTCCATGCAAAAAAAAATTAATTTATCAATACAAATGCCAAAAGATAAAGATTCTTTATTGGATCTTCACTCTGATATTTATGCTGGAGAGAGTCCATTTCAGGTTGTTGTTTGGTTACCACTAGTTAATGCTTATGGCACTAAATCAATGTTTTTTACGAATCCAAAATATAACAAAACTATGAATGATCAACTTCTTAACACCAACAAATACACTACAAAAAAAATGTATTATAAAAATAAAAATAAATTTAAATTCTTAAATGTAAATTATGGAGAAATTTTAATTTTTTCACCGTTAATACTTCATGGAAACACTATAAACGAAACCAAAGAAACAAGATTTTCTCTAAATTGTAGATTTAAAAGCTTATTGTCTCCTTATGACGTATTAAAAAAATCACATAGGAATATTCCAAATTTTTATAGACCTTTAAACATAAAACCAATGACAAAAATAGGTTTTAATTATATCAAAAAGTTCTCTTAATGAAAAAAAAATTTGCAGGATATATAAATTTGAAACCTCTTAATGGGGTAATATACCCTTCGTCAATTCAAAACGTTATGATGAAAAGTTTTGTTGAAACAAATCTTAACGGAATATTTTATTTATCTCCAACTGAAATCTTACAAGCAAAATATTCTATTACTTTACAAACACTTATTTCAAATGATACAAAAGTAAAAGGAATCGTTATGTTATCAAGTTTTCTTTTGAGCGATAATTATAAAGAAAGGCAGGAAATATTTAGAAAATTAATAGATTCAAAAAAGTTTATGTATTTTATCTTAGATGAATTAAGTATAAAAAATAGAAATGATATTGAAAAAGTTGAACAATTTATAATTTTTAATTCAAAATTTTTTACTGAGACGAAAAAAAATTTAAAGGTTTACGAAAAAAATTTTATCAGAAAATTTAAGAAAGTATCTTTTGTTTAATTATTTAAAAAATATAAATTCATAATAATTTTTATATTTGAATTCCTTAAATAACCATAACCACTCATTTTCAGAAAAAAAACTTTCACAAGTTAAGGCCCAACACTGTAAATTGAAAAGTTCCCTATTATCTCTGTAACTTTCTACCATTATATAGGATTTTTGGGAAACTCTCTGTATTTCATATAGAGCATCTTTTAGTTCATTTATTTTTAAATTATGAAAGCATCCTGTGCTAATTGCAAGATTAAATACTTTACTTTGAAACGGATATTTATCCTGTGCTTTATGTTTAAATAAATATTTTCTAATTTCTTTTGGAGCATTTTTAATCGCATGACTGGATATATCAAAACCAGTTATTTGTATTTTCGGTAAAATTTTTTTGATTTCATACAAAATAAATGCTTTTCCACATCCAACATCTAATATTTTTGAATCATTTTTAAGATTAAACTTCTTAATTAATTTTTTTGCAACATGTGTCCATCTTCCAGGAATATATTTATATCCTCCATAACCATACTTTCTAGGACCATCCCAATAATTCTTTCCATATTTTTTCGCTTCTGCCATACACGAAACTTTTGAATTTGTCATTCTATTCAAATAATTTCTTTTAGTTTTTAAATGATTACTGGTCATTAAGTTAATTTTTTTTTTCATCAATTTACCAAGTCTTTAAAAATTTATCTGTTTTAAGACTCATAAAACATGGTCCCTTTAATTTTGACATTTTTTTTGTAAATTTCTCTGTTTCCAAACTATTTTTTGGAAAATAAGATTTAATATTTTTAAAAAGTTTCATTAACTTTTTTGCATTTAATTCAGAATGACTTGGACCTAATGTAGGATAATCTGCAAATCCAACTAAATTTACATTTACTTTTTGTTGATCTACATCGAGTTTTACTTGTTCAAATGGTCTCTCTATTAAAAATGGAGTAATCGTATATACCCATGGTTTTAATCCCTCTAGTGCTAATCCAGACGCGAAGCTAATAATACTTTGTTCACAAATCCCTAAGTTATAGAACTTTTTTGGATGTGTTTTTCTGAAATCATCAAATATCCCATAACCAATATCACCAACAATTAAAACAATTTTATCATCTTTTTTTGCTAATTCATTTAATAGTTTTCCAAATTTTCTTCTCATTTTATACTTAAGCGTTTTTTTCCAATTTTTATTTCATTACCCTGTAATTTTCTTGCATGCCAGATTGGATTATTTTCAAACTCTTTAACACCCTTACCTTTTATTGTATTTACTATAATTGCAGTTGGTTTATTATTTTTGTATTTTCGATCAAAAGCTTTATTAAGTGATTTGAACGAATGTCCATCTTTAACATCAATACAATTCCAATTAAAGGATTTGATTTTTTTTACTAAATTATGAAGTGGCAAAGCATCTTCAATTCTTGATAGAGCCTGTATTTTATTATAATCAATTATAAGAGTTAAATTATTTAGATTATGCTTTGAACAAATCAATAATGTTTCCCAGGTAGTACCCTCTTGACATTCACCATCGCTAATTAAAACAAATATCCTTCCTTTTTGTTTTTTTATTTTGTTTGCAAAAGCCATACCAGTTGCAATAGGCAGACCATGTCCAAGGCTCCCAGTTGTACAATTGATCCCATTTTTTTCATCTATCTCAAGGTGAGTTGTCATTTTAGGTTTAAAACCTTTTTCTTGTAAAATAATACACAATGGAAATGAAGCGTGTGACTTACTTAAGATGAATTTGTCGTTTTTTTTTAAAATCATTGAGTACAAACTTATAATTATTTCAATCATTGAAAAACTACCACCTAAATGGGCCTCACCTTTTTTTATAAACGTTA
>MDTG01443225.1_pt1 | contig 10559 bp, 9 predicted proteins | sample 811421 | NCBI WGS metagenome assembly MDTG01 (sample SAMN05326645, study PRJNA326480) | marine metagenome | isolation source: seawater | place: Pacific Ocean: South East | collected 2011
GAAGGTAAGTTGGTACACCGAACCTACGAAACCAAAGACGGTGAAAAACGTTATATCACGGAAGTAAATTGTGACGAGCTAATGATGCTCTAGTCCTAAAAGTAGATGTCCTGCGCCAATCGAAACGTATTGGCGTGGGCCTCTACTAAAACCGAAAGATCAGGGACATATCCACCACCCATACTACACTGCACAGGTAAGGCATGTCGCCGACACCACTGCAAGACTATCTCATCGCGCCGCTTACAACCCGCAATCGACAAACCCAATCTTCCCAATTTGTCTTGCGCAATCACATCCACACCACACAAATAAAACACAAAGTCTGGCTTTACATTTTGGTATAATTTTTCGAGTACACCTTCTAAAGTCTTTAGATAGGTCGCATCATCGGTTTGGTCAGCTAACCCAATGTCCCAATCGCTCGTTTCCTTGCGGAAAGGATAGTTTTTTTCGCCATGCATAGAAAACGTAAAGACATCCTTGTGATTTGAAAAAATAGCTGCCGTTCCATTACCCTGATGCACATCCAAGTCGAGAATCAACACCTTGTTTGCCTTACCATTGTCGAGTAGCCATTGCGCTGCAATGGCCTGATCGTTGAGCATACAAAAGGCCTCTGATCGATCGGCATAGGCATGGTGTGTTCCCCCAGCAATATTCATGGCAATCCCATGTGTCAAAGCGTGTTCTGCACCGTCAATGGTTCCTTGTGCAATGACATGTTCACGGAGTACCAGTGCCTTAGAAAGCGGAAACCCCAAACCCCTGACCTCTGATTTGGAGAGTGTGAGCGCACACAATTGCTCGTAATAAGCAGCTGTGTGGACTCGCAAAACCGTGTCTTTGTCAATGGGCTTTGGACTAAAAAACTGCTCGGGGGTGCAAGTCCCCTCGTATAGGAGTTGCTTGGGTAACAGCTCGTATTTTATCATGGGAAAACGATGCTTTTCGGGCAGTGGATGCGCATAGCATGCATCAAAGGCAATGTAAAGCATGGGCTTAGACGCTCTGGGATTTCAGTTTATCTAATTGGACTTGAATATCATCATCTTCAACTTTTGAAAACAACAATTCACTAGGGGCAAGGACAGTCCCAGCAGGGACAAATTCGGTTTGTGCCAAGTCATCCCATTTGGATTCGAGATGGAGACCCAAAATTTGTTTGAGTTTTTCAGCGGTTTGTGGTAGAAAAGGGGTACTGGCAATAGCCAATATAGCAGCGATTTGCAAGCCGTTATACATGATGGTTTTAACACGTTCTGGATCGGTTTTCTGTTGTTTCCAGGGTTCCTCATCGGCTAGGTATTTATTGCCCAAGCGCGCAATTTTTAAGAGGAGCTGACTGGCTTCTCGAAAGCGATAACTCTCTACTGAGGTTGCGATTTGGGTAGGCAGAGCGTGCAACTCGGCTAGGGTTTCCTCATCGACTTGCGTATTTGTATTTGGAGTTGGCACAACGCCATCATAATATTTATGGGTCAGCACCACAATACGGTTGATAAAGTTCCCATAGATGGCAACGAGTTCATTGTCGTTTCGGGCTTGGAAGTCACGCCATGTAAAGTCATTGTCTTTATTTTCGGGTGCATTGGCAGTCAAGACATAACGCAACACATCTTGCTTGTCAGGAAAATCTTCCAAAAACTCATGCAGCCAAACAGCCCAGTTTTTTGAGGTGGATAGTTTTTGCCCTTCAAGGTTTAAAAATTCGTTGGCGGGTACATTGGTCGGCAATACATAAGACCCCTCAGCGTGGAGCATAGCGGGGAAGATAATACAGTGAAACACGATATTGTCTTTTCCGATAAAGTGGATGAGTTTGGTATTTTTATCTTTCCAGTAAGGTTCCCAGTCAGTGTTGTTTTTCTCAGCCCATTCTTTGGTTGCAGAGATGTAGCCGATCGGCGCATCAAACCAAACATAGAGGACTTTGTTTTCACCACCTGCCACAGGAACAGGAATTCCCCAGTCAAGGTCTCGTGTCACTGCCCGTGCTTTAAGCCCATCATCGAACCACGATTTCACTTGCCCATAAACATTTGGCTTCCAATCATCTACATGTCCTTTTAGAATCCAATCTTCTAAAAAGGACTGATATCGATCCAAAGGTAAAAACCAATGCTTGGTTGCTTTGGTCACGGGAATGCTTCCAGAAAGCGTGGAGGTGGGGTTGATTAAATCCGTTGCATTGAGAGACCGCCCACAGGATTCACATTGGTCACCATAGGCCTCTTCATGGCTACAGTGAGGACAAGTCCCCACGACAAATCGATCTGCCAAAAACTGTTCGGCTTCCTGATCGTACAGTTGTTCCGTGGTTTCTTCAATAAAGTCGCCCTTGTTGTGTAGCGTTTTAAAAAAATCACTCGCGGTCTCATGATGAATACGATCAGATGTTCTTCCGTAATGGTCAAAAGAAATACCAAAGTCATCAAAAGACGACTTGATCATATGGTGATAATGATCAACGAGTTCTTTTGGAGATTTCCCTTCTTTTTTGGCTCGAATCGAAATCGCCACCCCGTGCTCATCACTACCACAAACAAAAAACACATCCTCTCCTTTCATGCGCAGATAGCGAGCATAAATGTCTGCTGGGACATAAACGCCAGCGAGATGTCCGATATGAATTGGCCCATTGGTGTAGGGAAGTGCTGCGGTAATCGTGTAGCGGTTCTTTGACATGAAGGTATTTCTACTGACCGCAAAAATAAACAATAATCTTCCCTCTCATTGATTTTTTATATCTTCAAAGTCAAATCAACCCCAATGAACACAACCATTCGTGGCCGAAAAGGCGAAGACTTAGCCGTAGAAAGCTATCAAAAACAAGGGTTTACCGTCTTAAAACGCAATTATCGCTTTGGTAGGGCTGAAGTGGACATTATTGCTCAAAAGGAAAATACGCTTGCTGTTATTGAAGTCAAATGGCGAAGCAACACTTACTTTGGCGACCCACAATCCTTTGTTTCAAAAAAACAGCAACTATCCCTCATCACTGCAGCCGATCATTACGTCAACTCCAATGGCCTGGACGTCAATGTCAGGTTTGATATTGTAAGTATTGTTTGTCAACAACCCAAAATCGATATTCAAATTATCGAAAACGCCTTCTACCCTTTTCTTTAAATGTGTTATTTATAACAAATTGTTTAATTATTTACTATTTTTGCGATGGATTTACGTTTGTATATGAAAACAATTTCTTCTGCTGTTGAAGATTATATCAAAAGCAAGCCCTTTTTAGTAAGTGCGCTCACACAGGGAATCATCAATCTGACTTCCCTCGCTCGCATGATGAATAAGGACATTAGTAGTGTAATGAACAAAGATGTGCGAAATGGCGCAATTGTGATGGCGCTCAAACGCCTTTCCTCTGATTTTGAGTTTCGTTCTTCTCTAAAAATTGTACGTACTCTGCGCAATATTGGAGATATTACGGTTCGTTCATCGTTGATCGATTATAATTTTAAAACCTCACCCACCCTTTTGACATCTCAAGCAAAACTGATGGCTGAAATATCTGACGATAAAGATAATTTTTACACTTCATCCAGAGGAGTCAATGAATGTAATGTTGTGGTTAGCGGCAACCTTGCGGAGTTGGTTGAAAGTTGTTTTTCCAATGAAACTTGTATTCACAAGGAAATGGAATTGTCCTCCATTTCGGTGAAGTTGCCAATTGAGAATGTATCTGTGCCTGGGATTTACTACTTTGTCTTTCAGCGCCTATCGTGGGAGGGAATCAACATTTATGAAGTTATTTCGACCTCTAATGAATTTACAATTTTGGTCAATGAGGAGCAAGTCGATAAGGCCTTTCGTATTATCAAAGACCTCAAACAGCTTTAGGTCGTAACTCTGCCAAACAACGCAGCGCTTCCTCAATTGTATTTATCCCTTCAAAAGACAATAACAAACGTGTATTTTCTCCTTGCTTACGCTCTTTTAACACACCCTTTTTTGAATGGGATTGGAGTTTTCTCATCATCGCACTAAAATCATCTGACTGAAAAAAGTTGTCAGTGTTTGAGGTGTCATAGTACCCGATAAGCTTATTTTTTTTCAATACAATTTTTTCAAAGTGCAGCTCGTTGGCCAACCATTTGAGTTGTAGACTTTGTACAAGGGCTTGGGAGGTGGCAGGCAAAGGACCAAAGCGATCTTTAAGTTCAAGGACAAATTGATCGAGTCCTGATTGATTGGTCACTTCATTCAAACTTTGATAGCAACTCAACCGTTCCTGTACATTATTGATGTAGGTATCAGGGAAAAGAATTTCGAGGTCAGTATCGATTTGCACTTCTTTTCGGGTCGGTTGATGATCGGGATAGAGCTCTTGAAAATGTTCAGTTTTTAGCTCTTCAATCGCCTCTTTTAAGATTTTCTGATAGGTGTCAAATCCGATATCGTTGATAAATCCACTTTGTTCACCGCCAAGTAGATCGCCTGCTCCACGAATTTCCAAATCACGCATAGCGATTTGAAAGCCAGAACCGAGGGCAGTGTGCTCGGCAAGTGCACGCATCCGTTTGCGTGCCTCGTCAGTTAGGGTGGACGTTGGTGCAGATAGAAAATAACAAAACGCCTTTTTGTTACTTCTCCCCACACGACCTCGCATCTGGTGAAGATCACTTAGCCCAAATTGATGTGCATTGTTGATGAATATTGTATTGGCGTTTGGCACATCAAGTCCATTCTCTATGATGGTTGTTGCGACGAGTACATCGGTTTGCCCTTCAATAAAATCACGCATACGACTCTCGATAGACGAGCCGTCCATTTGCCCGTGAATGCTCGTGACTTTGGCATCGGGAACCAGACGTTGTATCATCCCAGTAAACTCGGCTAAATTCTCAACCCGATTATGAACAAAAAACACCTGACCACCTCGCTGCAATTCGTAGATGATTGCATCGCGAATCAAGGGCTCGCTGAATCCAACAACCTGGCTATCTATTGGGTGTCTATTGGGTGGCGGGGTGTTGATGATTGACAAATCACGGGCTGCCATCAAGCTAAATTGAAGAGTACGTGGGATTGGTGTAGCCGTGAGTGTGAGCACATCCACATTGTTTTTTAATGCCCTGAGCTTTTCCTTTACACCCACACCGAATTTTTGCTCTTCATCCACGATGAGCAATCCGAGATTTTTAAAGCTGGTACTCTTGTTGACCAGTTGGTGAGTTCCGATAACAATATCGATCGTACCGTCTTGTAAACCAGCCAGAATTTCCTTTCTGTCTTTGGCCGATCGAAAGCGGTTGAGATAATTGATTTGAACGGGAAAGTCATGCAATCGTTTTGAAAACGTATTGTGGTGCTGAAAGGCAAGAATCGTGGTGGGAACAAGAACTGCCACTTGCTTACCATTGTCCACGGCCTTAAAAGCAGCGCGAATTGCCACTTCTGTTTTTCCAAAACCAACATCTCCACAAACCAACCGATCCATGGGTTGTTCATTTTCCATGTCTTGCTTAACTGCTTCAGTTGCGCTTCGCTGATCGGGAGTATCTTCATATACAAAAGAGGCCTCTAACTCATGCTGCAAATAGCTGTCCGAGTGGTACTGAAAGCCCTTTTTGAGCCTGCGTTTGGCATAAATCTGAATAAGGTCAAAAGCGATCTCTTTAACCCGCTTTTTGGTTTTTGTCTTTAGTTTTTTCCACGCTGCTGATCCAAGTTTATAGATTTTGGGAACCGCACCGTCCTTCCCTGAATATTTTGAAATTTTGTGCAGAGAATGGATGCTGACATAAAGAATATCCCGCTCTCCATAGATCAGCTTGATCGCTTCTTGTTGTTTCCCTTCTACTTCAATACGCTGAAGTCCGCCAAATTTTCCAACCCCATGATCGATATGGGTCACATAATCCCCAACGCTCAACTGGTTGAATTCTTTGAGACTTATGGCTTGTTTTTTTGCATAGCCATTTTTGAGTCTGAATTTATGATGACGCTCAAAAAACTGATGGTCAGTATAGCATGCTACCTGGTTTTGGCGGTCGATAAACCCGCGATAGAGAGGCATGATATGAATGTCAAACAACTTTTCGGATGCCAATTCATCAGCGATTCGAAGAAAGCGGTCTGCTTGCGGTTGAGAACTGCAAAAAATATGATTGCAAATTCCATTTGATTGGTTCTCGAGCAAGTGCTCAATAATATGTTCGAAATTTCGATGAAAGCTCGGTTGTGGCTGACAGTCAAAAGCAATGTGACTTGCCTCTTTTTTACCTCCAAAATGTATTGTGGATCGATTGGCAAGTGCTTCTTCAAAATCTTGACCACGTACAAACAGGGCTTCTGGTTTGGCATGTGCTATGGGGCTTTCCAAAGCGGCATGTGCGCCAATCGACTTATCGTAGAGTTTGTCTAAAACAGTAATGACTTCTGAAATATGAGGCAGTAAGTATGTAGTCAATTTGTCTAAAAATGACCAAAGGGGTTGGCGTTCCTCACTTTGTAATTTGTGTTCTAAATGTGCAACGACATCTACTTTTTGTAGGGATTTTGTGGACAGTTGGGTTTCAATATCAAAGCAATTGATTCGATCGATTTCGTCTCCAAAAAACTCAATGCGATAGGGTTCATCCTTATCAAAGGAAAAGATATCGATGATCCCCCCACGAACGGAAAACTCACCAGGTTGGGACACAAAATCAACCCTTTGAAAATCATATTCGAACAAGGCCTCATTGACAAGGTCGCGACCTAGACTTTCGCCAACTTTGATGGTCAAGGTTTTTTTCTGCAGCTCCTTTTTTGTGATGACTTGTTCAAATAGCGCATCGGGATAACTGACAAGCACGATTGGTTGTTTGGCATGACTACACCTTTTAAGGGCTTCGGCACGCATCATTACATTGGCATTGTCCACTTGTTCGATCTCATAGGGACGGCGGTAGCTTGCAGGATAAAACAGAACTTGATGGTTGGGCAATAACCTCTCGAGGTCATTGTGCATATAAGCTGCCTCTTCTTTGTCTTCAAGTATCCAAAATAGATGTTTTGCACTTCGCTCAAAGATGGCAGCAACTAAAAAGGCATAAGAAGACCCCGCGAGACCCGAAACACTGACTTTTTCGCTCGCTTCAATGTGGTTGCAAAGCTGTTGAGTTTGTGCACTTGCCAGCGCACCACTCAAGTTGCCAAATGGATTCAACCCAATTTTTTTGCAATGATACAAACTCTTCCTATAGCTAGCATGCAAATCGCAAAAAGATTCCAATATGTGTTTGTAAGCATATTGTGCTTATTGTTACCTTTGCGCCCATGAAAAATCAGGTTTGTATTCGCAAAGCAACTGCCAACGATGCACAATCGATTTTAGCGCTCATTCAGGAACTTGCTACTTTTGAGCGCGAACCTGAGGCAGTTGTAATTACCACAAAAGACCTTGTTCGGGATGGTTTTGGTGAGCAACCAGCGTTTGTGTGTTTTGTAGCCGAAGAAGATAAACAAATTATTGGATTGGCGTTGGGCTACCCACGCTATTCGACTTGGAAAGGTAAAACCATGCATCTTGAGGACTTGATTGTGCAAAAAAAACATCGTGGCAAAGGAGTTGGACTTGCCTTATACAAACGATTTATCCATCATGCCGCCTCTCTTCATGTAAAACGTATCGAATGGGCTGTCTTGGATTGGAATCAATCTGCAATCGATTTTTACGAACAAACAGGTGCCAAAGTATTGTCCGATTGGCGCACAGCTCAAATGGGCGAAAACGAAATTTCTCATTTTATAAATCAATACCCTGATGCGGATATTTAAATTTGGAGGAGCATCGGTAAAAGATGCCGATGGTATACACAATATGTATCGTGTGCTGGAACAAACCGGTCATAAAAGTACTTTGATTGTGGTGTCAGCCATGGGGAAAACCACCAATGCACTTGAAAAACTGATTGAAGTCTATTTTGAAGATTCTCAAAAAATAGAGTCACAACTCAATGAAGTTATCGATTATCACTTGGGAATTATGACAGAGATATTTGATTACCCAAATCATGATGTGTTTGATGAAGTCAAAGGAAAATTTGATCGCTTGCGTACGTTTTTAAACAGCAACAAGTCTCCGCACTACTCTTTTGTTTATGATCAGGTTGTGAGCACTGGCGAACTGGTGTCAACGACAATCATCACGCATTACCTTAATTCAAAAGGGATTTCTGCCAATTGGCTTGATGCACGAGACTGTATTCAAACCGACCCAAACTACAGAGATGCGAACGTGGACTGGGCGCGAACCGAAGTAGCTATCCGTGAGCAAGTCAGCCCAAACCAGCTATACGTCACACAAGGATTTATTGGAAGCGACGATAATAATTTTACGACTACACTAGGACGTGAAGGGTCCGATTATACCGCTGCTATTTTTGCCTATTGTCTCAATGGAAACTCTGTTACGATTTGGAAGGATGTACCTGGTGTTCTCAATGCCGACCCGCGTCATTTTGAATCCACTCAGCTCCTCCATCATATCTCTTATCAGGAAGCCATCGAGCTCGCTTTTTATGGGGCATCAGTCATCCACCCCAAAACCCTTCAGCCATTACAGCGCAAAGAAATTCCACTCCACGTCAAATCGTTTGTCAACCCCAATGACGAAGGAACCAAAGTGAGTAAAGGAGTCGCAATTGACCCTCATGTACCCTGTTTTATCGTCAAGAACGACTTGGCACTGATCCGTTTATCATCACTCGACTTTTCCTTTATCATTGAAAAAAACATCAGTGATATTTTTGCGATGTTGCACAAGCATAAAATGAAAGTCGATTTGATTCAAAATTCAGCGATTAGCTTTTCAGTTTGTGTCTTTGATAAGTTCAACAAAATAGAAGAACTTCTCCATGAGCTTCGCGGTCGATTTCAAGTGAACTATACTCCAGATGTTTCCCTTTATACAATTCGACATTTTCAAGCTGAAAGCGCAGATTTTTTGTTGCGTAAACACGAACTTTTGCTCGAGCAACGCACCCAAGAGACCATGCAATTGGTCATGCGCTAAACCCCGATTTGATGTTGCTCTACAAAAGCATGAGCAAATTTTTTGATTTCGTCTCTAGTCGCAGCAAAAGCAGCCTTGATTTCTTCTTCGTTTTCTGACACCAATTTGGAGGGGTCTGTAAAGTTATGATGAATCCGAAGGGCAGTCTGGCTTGGGATATAGGGACAGTTCTCTTGCGCATGATCACATACCGTCAAAATATAGTCGAAGGGAATTTGAAGATACTCATCGACGTGATTTGAGGTATGCTCTGAAATGTCTATTCCATCATCTGCCATCGTTGCAATTGCCTTAGGGTTGACTCCATGCGTTTCGATTCCTGCGGAATACACCTTTAGATTTTGTTTCCCAAAATGAGCAAAATAACTATGAGCGATTTGACTTCGACAAGAATTACCTGTGCATAAAATGAGTATGTTTTTCATGGAAGCAAAAATACCAATAGTTGGAATTTAGCTTGTAAACATGAGGTTAAGTTATGCGGTTTTTAGGGGTGTTTAAAAAAACGACCTATTACCTTATCGACGATAACTTGCGCAAGGCGCTCTTTACTTTGATGTGTCCAACCTGCAACGTGCGGACTGAGCAAGATTTTGGGATTGTCGATGAGTTGTTGAAGTTGGGGGTTATGGTCGAGTTGTTCAAAGGATGATTTTTCAAATGGAAGTACATCCAAACCAGCTCCTTGAATCATTTTGTTTTCCATGGCTTCCAACAGGTCGTCAATGACAACTTGGTTTCCTCTCGAGGTATTGATGAGCCAAAAGGGTTTGGCCATGTGATTGATAAAATCGACATTGATATATGCTTCGGTTTCAGGGGTTTGTGGGAGATGTAAACTCACAATATCAGCTTGTGTTTGTAGGGCATCTAAGGAAACTTGAGTCGCATTTTCATCCCCTTTGTTAGGTAGAACATCGTGACACAATACCTTGACATCAAATCCCTGAAGTTTTTTGGCGAAATGACTGCCCGTGTGACCATAGCCAATGAGCCCAATTGTTTTTCCGTCAAGTTCTTCGCCTCGGTTGCCTTCTCGTTCCCACTTTCCATTGGCGATGTCCTCAGCTCCTTTCGGTAGATTGTTAAGCAGTCCCAACAACATCGCCAGTGCGTGGTTACCTACTGCATTGGCATTGCCTTCGGGAGAGGCAATAATCTCAATCCCTAAAGAGTTTGCATAAGCCACATCGATGTTTTCAAGACCTGATCCCACACGAGCGATAAAACGAAGATGTTTTGCAGCATCCAAAAACGTTTTATCGATTGGAAAACGACTGCGAATGACTATGGCATCATGGTTTTTAATGATGGCCATGATGTCTTTTTTGGGACTTTTAAAGTCAAACACATTGGTATAACCGAGTTTGCTCAATCCTTGCGCTAGGATATCATGGTTACGATCTAAATGGAGGACACGCATGACTGTTGAGATTTGGAATTAAACCAATAACCACTTGGCGATATAAAAAAAGAGAAAGATCCCAAAGATGTCATTGCATGTCGTAATAAATGGTCCTGTAGCAATTGCAGGATCGATTCC
>MDTG01443260.1_pt1 | contig 10559 bp, 11 predicted proteins | sample 811421 | NCBI WGS metagenome assembly MDTG01 (sample SAMN05326645, study PRJNA326480) | marine metagenome | isolation source: seawater | place: Pacific Ocean: South East | collected 2011
GTATGAGAGTGTTAGGAACAAACCATGAGTCTGCTAAAGATAAAGGGGTATTAACTGATAAAGTTGGAGCTTTAACAAACGATTTCTTTATTAATCTAGTTGATATGAAGTATACTTGGAAACCAACAGGAAAAAACTCGTATGAAATTATTGACCGCAAATCAAGAAAAGTTAAATTTACTGCGTCAAGAGCAGACTTAGTTTTTGGCTCTAATTCAATACTTAGATCTTATTCTGAAGTGTATGCTCAAGATGATAATAAAGAAAAATTCATTAAAGATTTTGTCGCTATTTGGACCAAAATAATGGAAGCTGACAGAGCAAATTTAAAGAGGTTACATTAAAATGACTGAATTAACGTCTGGAATCTTCAATGCAGCAAGAGGAGTATATAAAAATAATAAGGGTTCAATTTTAAGAACAATAGTTTATACAATCGGTCATTTCGCTATTGCAATTACAGTTTTAATGTTAATTGCTGATGTAGCTTTTATGGTAGCTTTAACTGATGCTATCGTTGAACCACTTGCTAATGCTGTTTGGTATTTTTTACTTGATAAATTCTGGGCATCTAAAGTGGCACACAGGATTGATTCTTAAAAAAGTCCCCATAAGCTCTCTTTTTTTAACCAACCTTTGTATTTCTCAGCTGTTGCCTTGCACCAATTCTTTTTACATTTGATAATTTTGCTTAACCGTCCCTTTTGTAAAACTGCTATTGGTTTAGAATAAATAGTAGGTCTGCTGAATAAAATTGAGCTATTATCGAGAACAATTGCTGCCTTTTTTTTTGATAGCTGGGAAACATGTATCCATCCAGAATTATTTTCATGATCGAGAATTTTTCTATAATTTCCATACTCATCTTTAATTAAAACAGGTAAAAACTTTTTTTTATAAAATATTTTTACCGGGTATTCGCGTGATGGACCTTGTCTTAGGTTTACCTTGTCATAGCGTAAGGTTAAGAAGTATTCGTCTTTACTAAATGAGATATTTGGAAAAAAAGTAATTATATTAATAATAATAAATAATCTTAGCATTTATTTTTACATCTGGGATTAATTGACATTATTGACTTTCGAAATTCTGTGCTTATGGCATCAAATATCAATATTTGATTTTTTAAATTATCATGATTATTCAAGATTGTTTTTAAAACTTCATTTGCTTGTAATGACCCCATAACTCCTGCAACAGGTGAAAAAATTCCATCTGATTGACAATTATTATCATAAGTAGGCGGTATTGGCATAAAACATCGATAACATGGTCCCTTTTTTTTAAAATTAAATTTCATAAGTTGACCATCAAATTTACTTATAGCTGAAGTAATTAGTATTTTTTTTGTTTTTAAAGAAAAATCATTTATTAAATATCTAGTACTAAAATTATCTGAGCCATCGCAAATAATATCAAAACCCTTAAAAATATTTTTAATATTATTTTGTGTTAATCTTTTTCTAAACTTAATGATTTTAATTTTACTATTTATTTTATTAATTACTTTTTTTGCTTGATCTACCTTATATTTTCCAATGTCTTTTTCATTAAATAAAGTTTGTCTATTCAAATTAGAAACTTCAATTTTGTCATGATCAACTATACCAATTTTTCCTACTCCTGATGCGGCAAGATAAGTCAGCAAGGGGCAACCTAACCCACCAAGACCTATTATTAGAACATTAGCAGAAAAAATTTTTTTTTGACCAGCAAAACCAATTTTTTTTAAAATAATTTGTTTTTCAAATCTTTTAAATTCAATCAAATTATTTTTCATTAATAGATTATTTAACTCCTGTTGAGCCGAATCCCCCTGTTCCTCGATCTGTGATTTTTAAATCATCAACTTCTTGTAAATCGGCTTTTACAACTGGGCAAACAACCATTTGGGCAATTCTCAATCCTGTCTCCACTTTAAAAATATCTTTTCCCAGGTTAATTAAAATAATTTTGATTTCACCTCTGTAATCTGAGTCAATTGTACCAGGTGTATTAAGCACACTAATTTTTTTTTTTGCAGCAAGACCCGACCTTGGTCTTATTTGTACCTCAAAGCCATTTGGAATTGATAGTGCTAAACCAGTTGGAATTATAGCAGTTTCTCCTGGTTTAATATCTAGACTATTTTCTATATTTGCTGCTAAATCCATACCAGAGGACCCACTTGTTTCATATTTAGGCAAAGAAACTTTTTTAGACAATCTTTTAATTAATATTTTTGTCATTGATTAAAAGTTTCTTCACTATAATCTCAGCAACAACATTTGCGATGTAACTTTTTTTATTTTTAGGGATAGACTTAACTTTACCATTCTTATCAATAATAGAAACTTTGTTATATTCAGAATTAAAGCCAGTGCCTTTTTTAGATACATCATTTGCGATAATCAAATCACAATACTTATCTTTAATTTTAAGTTTTGAATTATGAATCACATTTTCGGTCTCAGCTGAAAATCCAACTACAATTTTAGGTCTAGACTTATTATTTTTACTTAAATAGTCCAAAATATCAGGATTTTTTTCGACTTTAAAATTATCAATCTCTAAATTATTTTTTTTTAATTTATTTCTATTTTTTACCAAAGGTTTGAAGTCAGCAACAGCAGCAGCACAAACAGCTATATCTACAGGTAAAGATTTTTTAACCTCATTCATCATTTCTTTGGCAGAAACTATTCTTTTTATATTTATATTTTTTGAGTTAATAAGGTTACATGGACCTGCAATTAGTTTTGTTTTGATGCCCATTTTATTTAATGCTGATGCTATTTCATAACCTTGTTTTCCACTTGACTCATTTGAAATATATCTAACTGGATCTAAATATTCTCTAGTAGGGCCTGTTGTTACTAAGGCTTTAAGTTTCTTCTTAATCACATAATTTTTTTTATTAAATAAATTTTTGATATATGAAAAAATTTGTCTTGGACTAGACATTTTTCCCTCACCATATTCGCCACATGCCATTTCGCCTTTTTCTGGACCAATAAAATCATAACCAAAATCTTGTAAAGTTTTTAGGTTTCTTTGCGTAGCCTTGTGTAACCACATTCTTACATTCATTGCTGGCACTAAGAGAATATCTTTATTAGACGCCAGAAGAACCGTTGTTGCTAAATCTTCAGCTTTGCCTACACATAATTTTGTCATAAAGTTAGCTGTTGTAGGTAATACAATTATTAAATCAGCCCATCTTGATAAAGCAATGTGATCTATCTCAGATTCATTATTTTTATCAAAAAGGTTCTCGAACGTTTTACTATTAGTTAAGGTTGTAATTGATAGAGGCGTTACAAATTCTTTACCGCTTTTGGTTAATATTGTTTTGATAGCCACATTATTTCTTTTTAATAACCTAATTAAATCTAAAGATTTATAAGCAGCAATACCACCACCAATTATTATCAAAATTTTTTTATTTTTTAATGACATTTGTTAATTAGAATACTAATAAAATAACAATTACAATACCAAAAATACCAATAATGGAGTTGTTTCTAAAATTTTTTAACCTCATTTGCTCAATCTCTAAACTTTTATTGTTACTTAATCCAATATTTAATTTACCTTCAGCCATTAATTGCAAAGCATAATTAGCCTTATCCATTAAACCTGGGAAATCAGGAATTCTTTTTATAATTTCTGCTGATGTATTAATTGCAGTATCAATTGTGTTTTTTGGACTTTTTATATTTTTTAACCAATCCTCCAAAACAGGTCTAGAGACATTCCAAATATTCGTTTCCGGATACAGTTTCCTTGATACACCCTCAACTACTACCATAGTTTTTTGTAATAAAAGTAAAGGTGTTTGAGTTGGCATATTAAATTTTTCAGTAATCTCAAATAATTGAGCTAGTAAATTTCCACCAGAAATATCTTTTATTGATTGGCCAAAAATTGGTTCACCAACTGATCTCAAAGCTTGAGCAAACTCTTCTTTAGATGCATCTTGCGGAACGAGACCTGCTTGAAAATGAACTTCTGCAACTTTTACATAGTCTCTTTGTATAAATCCATATAAAATTTCTGCAAGAAATTTTCTATTATTTTTATCTAGTCTGCCCATTATCCCAAAGTCTACAGGTACGATATTTCCATTTTTATCGACAAACAAGTTTCCTTGATGCATATCCCCGTGAAAAAAACCATCTCTTACCGCCTGTTTTAAGAAATGCTGAATTAAATTTTCTGCTAACATTTTTAAATTTATACCTGAGTCCTTTATTTTTTGTAATTCACGTATGGAAACTCCCTCTACCTTATCTAGCGTAAGAACTTTCTTAGAAGTGTAATTCCAATAAATTTTTGGGACGTTAAAGCCCTTATCGTTTTTGGTGTTTTCATATAATTCATTTGCAGCTGCTGCTTCAAATCGTAAGTCCATTTCAATATTAGTAATTTCACGTAATAAATGCACTACTTCAACAAGTTTAAGTCTTTTTGCTTTTGAAAATGAATTTTCAACAATATAAGCGAATAGCATTAAAGCATCTAACTCCTCATTAAATAATTTTTCTATATCTGGTCTTAAAATTTTGATTGCAACTTCCCTTTTTTCGTTCTGATCATTGATTGTAGCTATGTGAACTTGAGCAATTGAGGCTGCAGCAATTGGCTCACTTAGTTCCAAAATATTTTTAAATTGATTTTCTCCTACCTCTTTTTTAATAACTCTTTTAGCTTCATAAGTTTCAAATGCAGGAAGTTTATCTTGAAGTTTTTCTAAGTTTTTGGCAACTTCTTCACCAATAATGTCAGGTCGTGTAGCTAAAAATTGGCCTAGCTTAATAAAAGTCGTCCCCATCCCTTCTAGAGCTATACAAAGTCTTTCTCCTGGAAGCTTTTCATTATTTATTAATTTTTTATCTGACCCAATAGACATTAGGTTGAAAAAAATATTTATTACAAAGGGCAATCCATATAATTGGTTTACTGTATCGATAGCGCCAGAAGTAGATAATTTCCTCGCAATCTTAAGAAGTTTAACAACTCTTTTTAACATTTATATTTTCCATCCTGAGTGTATGGCAGAAATTCCATTAGAAAGATTTCTATATTCGACGTTTATAAAACCATTTTTCTTAATTAATTCTTTTAATGTTTCCTGATCGTAAAAATCATCTATGCTTTTTACTAGATAATCGTATGGTTTTGAAGTCCCTACTATGTACTTACCAATAAAGGGAATTATTTTGGAATATCTTTGATACAAAAAATTTATTATCTCATTATCCACTTTTGAAAATTCTAAACACATGAAACGCCCGCCAGGTCTCAATACTCTGTAGGCCTCTTTTAATGTAGAATTAATATTTGTGACATTTCTAATACCATAACTTATTGTGTAAAAATCAAATGTATTATCTTTAATTGGGAGGTTTTCAGCTTTGGCTTGACACCATTTAATATTTTTATAATTTTTTAATAAAGATTTACCAATTTTTATCATTTTATCATTTGGTTCAACACAAAAGATATCGGTTGAATTGTTAGTTCTTACAGAAAAAAGCTTGGCCATATCCCCAGTTCCAGACGCAACATCAATTAGATTATTATTAATTTGAGGATTCATCCAGTCGAAAAGCTTCTTTTTCCAAATTCTATGTATGCCCAAAGACATTACATCGTTCATTAGATCATATTTTCTATGAACTTGTGAAAATACAGAATTGACTAGTTTTGATTTATCTTGAATAATATTTTTCATTTAATAATTATATGCCAGAATTACCAGAAGTTGAAGTTGTTAAAAAGTCTCTAGCAAAAGAGATCATTAATTTATCTATAAAAGAGGTAAAAATTAAAGATGTAAACCTAAGATATAAAGTAAAAAAGCAAGAAATTAATAACTTAAAAGGCTTAAAAATATTAAGTATAAAAAGAAGATCTAAATATTTACTTTTTTTCTTAAGTAACAAAATTGTAATGATTGTTCATCTTGGAATGACAGGTAAATTTTTTCTTTTAAAAAAAAACTATCCTAAACAAAAAACAAGTTTCTACTATAATATTGAAGAAAGCGACAACGACAAGCATGACAGAATAATATTTTTATTGAACAACAATCTTAAATTAATTTACAATGATGTAAGAAAATTTGGTTTTATTAAAGTTGACTTAGTCAATAATATTAAAACTAACCCTCATTTTAGGATATTAGGTCCAGAGCCTCTTAGTAAATCTTTTAATTTTAGATATTTCAAGCAATATTTAATTGGTAGAAATAGATTTATTAAAAATTTGTTGATGGATCAAAAATTTGTTTCAGGACTAGGAAATATATATGTAAATGAAATTCTTTTTTTTAGCAAAATTAATCCTAAACGTACATTAAGTAATTTGACAGTACCGGATATTAAAAAGATTTTAAAAAATACAAAATTAGTGCTCAAAAAAGCTATTATTTATGGAGGTTCATCAATTAAAGATTTTTCACACAGTTCAGGTGAAAAAGGTAATTTCCAACAATATTTTAGAGTATATGGCAGAAAAGGGTCAAAATGTTCTAATTACAACTGTACCGGTACTATAAAAAAAATTGCCTTAATGAGTCGATCAAGTTTTTTTTGCTCCAATTGCCAAAAATATTAAAGTTGACCCTTATTATACTCACATATATACATTTTTAAAATATGCCTAATACAAAATCAGCCATTAGAAGAGTAAGAAGAGTTAAATCACAAACTCAAGTAAATAGAGTTAGAAAAAGCAAATACAGACATGCAATAAAGGAAATGGATATACTAATTAAATCTAAAGATAAAGCAAAAGCAAAAAAATATTTTTCAAAATTTCAATCAATTCTAATGCAGGTTGCTAAATCAGGTGTAATAAATAAAAAAACTGCTTCAAGAAAAATTTCAAGAATTTCTAAAAAACTTTAAGTTTAATTTAACAATTACAAGTTGATAAACTTAAAAAAAACTAATCTACATTTAGTTCCAGCGATCAAAATGTAGTTTAAAATCCAAGTTGTATTTTTTTTTTATTTATTTTCTATCATGACGATAAAGGTACAACCTAATCAAATATTTTTTTTTAAAATACATTAATATTTCTTGCAAATTTTTTTAAAAGAGAGTTTAAAGGAATCTCTTTAAGAAATAATTACATGGAAAAAAATAATATCAAAAAACAAAACGTTTATATCTCGGAAGAGGAAAAAACTATAGTTTGGGATGATATACAAAACTCCTTTAAAAAAACTTTCGGTAATGAGGTCTATACAAGTTGGTTACAAAAAATCTCATTAGTTAAGGAGTACAATGACTATTTGGTTCTAGGAGTACCAACCCGTTTTTTTAGAGATTGGATAGTATCGAGGTACTTAGATAAAATTTTAGAACAAGTTAAAAGTTTTAAGTTAAGCTTAAATAGAATTGAATTTAAAATAATTGAGGAAAATGCAAATAACAACGATATAATAAAAATTGATGAGCTAAATAAAATAACTGAAATTAAAGACTCTATACTTAATTACAACAGACTTAACCCTAATTTAAATTTTGAAAATTTTGTAAAGGGAAGCAGTAATGATATTGCGCTTTCATATTCAAAAAAAGTATGTGAGCATATTTCGAGATATAATCCGTTATATGTATGCGGTGGTGTGGGTTTAGGTAAGACTCATTTATTGAATGCCATTGGACTAGAGCTTCAATCAGAAAACAATGTAATGTTTATATCAGCAGAAAGGTTCATGTATCACTTTATTAAATCAATAAAGAAAAATGACATGGTCAATTTTAAAGACTTTTTTAGAAAATCCTCAGTTTTTATAATAGACGATATTCAATTTATAAGAGGGAAAGAAAGTTTACAGGAAGAATTTTTTCATACATTCAATAGCCTAATGGACAAAGGATCTCAAATTATAATATCTGCCGATAGGGCTCCTAATAAACTAGATAGAGTTCAAGAAAGAATAAAATCAAGATTAGCAGGCGGATTAGTTGTTGATATTGAGTCCCCTGATTTAGAGTTAAAAAAAAAGATCATAACAAGAAAAATTTCTGAAATTGAAAGCCAATTTAAAGAAAACATTAATTTAAGTAATGAAGTAATCGACTATTTGGCCAACGAAAGTAAAACTAACATAAGAGAACTTATAGGTATACTTAACAGAGTAATTGCATTTAGTAGAGTACACAACCAAGTATTAACAATAAGTAATTGTAAAAACATTTTAAAAGATGTTTTCAGTCAAATTAAAGTAATAACTGTTGATAAAATTCAAAACATTGTGTCTAATTACTTTAATATTCCTCTAAGTGATATGCTTTCACAAAGACGTTCAAGACCCCTAGCTAGGCCAAGGCAGATTGCAATGTATTTATCAAAAAAAATGACATCTAGATCTCTGCCAGAGATAGGCAGAAGATTTGCAAATCGAGATCATACTACAGTTATACATGCGGTAAAAACTATTACAAGATTATCTGAGCAAGACGATGAAATGAAAAAAAATATTAATCAAATAAAAAGTCTTTTACTAGAACAGTAATTGATATGCAGTTTATCATTAAAAGAGATGTTTTACTTAAGTCGTTAAATTTCGTCCAAGGTATAGTTGAAAAAAAAAATACATTACCAATATTATCGAATGTTTTATTAGAATTGAAAAATAATAAGCTTTCAATAGTGGCAACAGATTTAGATATAGTTTTTTATGATGAGATTACAGATGTAAAAATTTTAAAAGAGGGGAGCACAACTACTTCTGCTGCTATACTTTATGACATTTTAAGGAAAATATCTTCTAATTCTGATTTAAATTTTCACTTAAAATCTGAAAATAAACTCAGTTTGAAAAGTGACAATTCAGATTTTAATTTGCTTTGTTTGCCAATTGATAACTTTCCCTCATTTTCAGATGAATTTGAAGGGAGCGAAATTCAAATAAATAAAGATAGATTTTTAAAACTTCTAGATAAAACTAAAATTGCTATTTCTAATGACGACACAAGGCATTATTTAAATGGAATATATTTACACTTAACGGAGGCTCATGGAAGAAATTTTTTAACAGGAGTAGCAACAGATAGTCACAGATTATCATCTAGTAGTCTAGAAGTTGAAAATGCTGATAATTTTTCCTCTTTAATTTTACCGAGAAAGGCAGTTTTTCAACTATGTTCTTTGCTATCAGAGACTAATGAAAAATTGTCAATGCAATGTAGTGAAAATAAGATTAAATTTTTATTGGGTAATATCAAATTAATTTCAAAGGTAATAGATGGAAAATTCCCAGATTATAAAAAAGTTGTGCCAACTGATAACAAAAAAGTACTTTCTGTTGTATCAAAAGATTTTATGAGTTCAATCGAGAGGGTTATAACCGTATCACTAGATAGAAAAGAGGGGGTCAAATTAGCTATAAATAAAGAAAACGTTCAACTTTCAGTTAACAGCGCTAATTCAGGTGAGGGTAATGAAATTATTAATGCTAACTTTAATTCAGAGCCAATAAATATTAGCTTTAACTCAAAATATCTTTTAGATATCGCATCTGTAGTTGAAGATAAGAATTTAAAAATGAATTTTAAGGATTCGGTTTCGCCAGTTCTTATAGAAGATGCATCTGACAAAAATAGTTATTATGTTATTATGCCTATGAAAATCTAAAATTGGTTAATTTTACAAATTTTTTTTTATTTTAAGCTAAAACCGTTGTTATTTAATCATTTTAAGCAATAGGTCCAAACTGTCGTTTTCTATTAACCTTAAAAAATGATATATATAGTTATCTAATTTAAAACAATGTCAAAAAAATCAAACTCAATTTCTAAACAATCTTATGGTGCGGATTCTATTAAAGTCCTTAAAGGCTTAGATGCAGTAAGAAAAAGACCAGGAATGTACATCGGTGATACTGATGACGGCTCAGGACTACACCATATGGTTTTTGAAGTTATGGATAACGCTATCGATGAGGCATTAGCTGGACATTGTAAAAATATAACCGTCACTATCAATAAAGACAATACTGTAACTGTAGAGGATGACGGACGGGGGATACCAGTTGATATACATAAAACTGAAAAAGTCTCAGCTGCAGAAGTAATAATGACTCAATTGCACGCTGGCGGAAAATTTGATCATGAATCATACAAAGTCTCAGGTGGTTTACACGGTGTAGGGGTATCAGTTGTTAATGCACTATCTGAAAAACTAGAACTTAATATTTACAGAGAGGGTAAAGAATATTCGATTATTTTTAATAACGGAAATACTGTAAAATCATTGCGTCAAATCGGAAAAACAAAAAAAAGGGGTACGAAGATAAATTTCTTACCCTCAAAAGAGGTATTTTCTTCAATTAAATTTAGCGCCACTATTTTAGAAAAAAGAATTAGAGAACTGGCATTTTTAAATAAAGGGATATGCATTACTCTCCTAGATCAAACAACAAAAAAAGATAAAGAAATCGCACACAAATATGATGGTGGTATTGTAGAGTTTGTAAGGCATATAAATAAGAAAAAGCCAATTTTAATAAATAAAAATGAAAAAGAGGTATTTAAAAAACCTGTTTATGTAACTGCCACTAA
>MDTG01206984.1_pt1 | contig 10558 bp, 11 predicted proteins | sample 811421 | NCBI WGS metagenome assembly MDTG01 (sample SAMN05326645, study PRJNA326480) | marine metagenome | isolation source: seawater | place: Pacific Ocean: South East | collected 2011
ATGATGTTATAATCGTTTCAGGACATAATTTAGGAACTGCTGAAATTGAAAGTGCTTTTGTAAGTCATCCAAAAGTTTCTGAAGCTGCCGTTGTAGGATACCCACATGATATTAAAGGTAATGGCTTATATTGTTATGTTTCTCTTAAAGTAGGTGAGGAATATTCTGATAAACTCAAACAAGAGTTAAAACAAGTTGTTAGAACAAAAATTGGTCCTATTGCAACTCCAGACTTAATTCATTTTACAGCCGGCTTACCTAAAACTAGGTCTGGAAAAATAATGAGAAGAATTTTAAGAAAAATTGCTGCCAATGAACATGAACAGCTTGGTGACACAACTACTTTAGCAGATCCAAGCGTTGTTAAAGAGCTTGTAAAAAACAGATTGAATAAATAAATCAACGAGGAGTCCAGTGTTTTAAACACCTAGGTTCGTATATGTTTGCTGCACCAACTTGGGTTCTATCCCCACCTTCTTGCTTTCTATATGTTTTAGTTGCTTCCATTCCACAAACATTACAAAAACCATAAATTTTTAAAATTTTATCTGAAAGTCCTAAAATCATAGAAGATGTCTCCCAGGGTTTTCCTCTAGAATCTTGATCAAGGCCTGCACAGACAACATCAATTCCTTCATTTAAAATTAATTCAATATTTTTAAGAGTATCTGAAGTATCTAAAAATTGAATTTCATCAACAAAAACCATGTCAATAATTTCTTTTTTAAAAGAATATTCTTTAGTTACATCAATCCAATTTTTTATAGCAAAACACTCATGGCTAAGATCATTGTGAGTAATAATTTTTGATTCTGAATAACGATCATCTAAACTAGGTTTTATTACAAGAATTTTTTTATTTTGATGATTTGCCCAGAGTATTCTTTTCAGAAGCTCGCTTGTTTTGCCAGCAAACATGGCTCCAACAATTGTTTCTAAAGACCCTCTCATTTAATCTCCTTTAATTTAACTTTTATCAATTCTATAATATTTTTTATATCAATTTTTTTAATACATTCGACTGGATTTAAAATAAAATGTGAATTATTTTCTTTTTTATTCCATCTTTGTAAGTTTTTATAACTTTTTAAAGATTTAATTTTTGCAAAATCTATTTTGTGTGTTTCATAACATCCAATATTGTTTTCAAAAGCAAAAATATCAACTAATCCACATGGGCCATTACAATAATTCGATTTGTAAAGGTTTTTTACAGAAAATATATTTTTAGCGTTTCTTAATAATATCTTAGTATCTACACTTGTCTCTATAAGAACACCATTTTTATTAAATATTTTTGCTAAATGCAAAGGACCAGAATCAACAAAGACTCCAAAATAAGTTTTTGATATTTCTAAAATTAGCTCTTCTACATTTTTAGGTTTTTTAAACATAATATTATTATTTGTATTATATGCCTGAAAATTTTTAGAGATATGTGAATCGTCAATAAAAATTTTTATTTTATAGTCGTTTTCAAAATTTTTAATTATTTCATTAATTACTTTAAAGGGCAAAGTTCTAATAGTTGAGGTTGATAATGGAAACACTGAAATAGTTTTTCTGTAATTGCTTGTTTTAAAGCTTTGATTAAGCTTAAAGTCAATACAGGTAATCCCAAAATGTTTACATATTTCTTCGGCAATATCTGATCTTTTGTATTTTTGAAACTTTAAAGATTTTATTTCAAGAGTAATATGAAAAACATTATCATATTTTTTAATCTCTTCTTCAGAAATAATTAGTGGGTATACATTTGATAATAAAAATAAATTCTTAAAAATATAAGAGTGAGTGTCGCAAAATGCCACACCAACTTTATTAAATTTTTTGCTTTTAATTAAAGATTTTATTGCGACACAATACTCAATAGAATCACCTAAACCAAATTTAGGAGGAAGACAAAAAAGTATATCCCTTCCAGTATTATTTGATGATATTCTTTTCTCATATTTTATATGACAAAAGTCTATTGTTTTATTTCTATTGTTCAATGCTTTGCATAACGCTATATCTTTAGAATAATATTTCTGGTTAGGCTGAATTTGAATTGAATTATAGTCGAAAGCTTTTTTTAATAAACTAAAACTAAAAAAAGCCATGGGGATTTATAACTTATTATGAATAAGAGTGTTAAAATTAGACGGATAATTTTTGAAATTCTTTATGAAATTTATAGAAACAGTATAAATTTTGAAGAAAGTTTTGAAAAAATAACAAAAAAAATTTCAATAAATGATCAAGATAAATCAATGGTATACAATGTTGTTCTTAATAGCTTAAGAAACAAATTTTATATTAACAAAATATTGAATAAATATTTAAAAAAAAGAACGAGTATAAAAATAAAAATTTTACTTCTTTCTGCAATTACACAGTTATTATTTTTAGATTTTAAAGATTATGCAGTTACTAATGATACTGTGGAAATTGCTAAAACCAAAAACCTTAATCCAGGTTTGATTAATGCTTTACTTAAAAAATTAATTAATGATAAAAAAATATAAATAAAGAAGAAATTGATCAATTAGACATACCTGTCTGGTTTAGTAAAGCATTATCTAAAATTAATGCAGACGCAAAAAAAATTATTAAGGATGCAAGTAATGAGCCTTCCTTGCATTTAGTTTTTAAAAGTAAAAAATTTTTAGAAGATTTTAAGGAGCCTTATGTTAAAACGACTGAAACATCAGCTTTTGTTAAAGAAAAAAAAATAATTAGCAGAATAGAAGATTTTAATAAAGGTAATTGGTGGGTCCAAGATTTTTCATCTATGCTTCCAATTTTTTTAAGTCCTGAGATAGGTAAAAAAAGCTTATTAGACATGTGTGCAGCCCCAGGCGGAAAAGCTTTTCAATCTTTATCGCTAGAGTGCAATGTAACTCTAAATGATATTAGTATAAAAAGAATTTATAATCTTAAAAATAATTTAAAAAGGCTAAACTTTGAAAATAATGTATTAAATCTTAATAGCTTAGATATATCTGAAAAAAATAAATTTGAAGTTGTAATTTTGGATGCTCCGTGTTCAGGCATAGCAACACTAAGGAGAAACCCAGAAATTTTATATAAAAAAAAACCGCCTGATATAAATTACTTAGTTCAAAAACAAAAAAAGCTATTAAACAAAGCTGCTAAGTTACTAAAAAAAAGAGGGTTATTAATATATATGGTATGTTCATTCTTTTATGAGGAAACAAAAGAAATAAAAAAAGGTTTTTTAAATACAAATAAAAATTTTTCTCAATATAATTTTAAAATAAAAGACAATAAAGAATTAGAAAGATTTATAGATGTTGATGGTGATATTTATAGTTTTCCAGATAAGTTTAAAAATTATATGATTGATGGCTTTTATGCAGTAAAATTTATCAGAAATGATTAGATATCTAATTCAATCAATTTTTAAAAATTTCTTTTTACTATTTTTAAGAATAAATTTTGTAAATACTAATAAAGAAAATTTTAAAGATATGAATTTTAAACAAAATGATTTTATAAATTATAAAATTGTTAAGAATTATTCATTAAGAGAAAATTTTATAAATAATAAGTCAATTCATGATATTCATACTTTTAATTTCTTGCTTCTATATCAAAAAATGGGAGGGAAAAAAGGTATTGAGTTAGCAAAAAAGAATATTTTTTTATGGTTCAAAAAATATAAGTATTATAGAAATTTTCCATGGTCAGAAGATTATGCATCAAAAAGATTTATAAATATTATTTACAGCTATGATTTTATTTGCTCTATCTCAAACAATAGGGAAATTAAATTAATTAATTATATAATAACCTTTCACATAAAAAGAGTATTGTTTGACACTAAAAGAAAAAACACTGATGATATTACTTCGTACGATACGCTATCCTTGGTATTAATTGAATGTTGTAAAAATAATCTAAATTTCAATTTCTCAAAAAAAATAGTGGATATGATAACTTCACAAATAGATGATAATTCAATGCATAAAAGTTATAATATTTTAGAACACGCAAAATTTCTTAATAATTTAATTGAAATAAAAAATATATTTATGTTTAACAACTTAAAAATTCCTAAACCTATAAACAACACTATCCTTGCTATGACTTCGTTGTTAAAAATCTATAAGCATGATGATTTGTCATTGCCATTATTCAATAGCTGTAACAATAATCACAATCTTACAGTTCAAAATATATTTGAGAAAGAACAGTTTCTTAAAACTAAAATTTTTAGAGAGTTTGAAAATGGAATTGCAATTTATAAAGATATTAATAAAACTCTCTTTTTTGATGTAGTTAAACCTACAAAGTTTGGGTATCATAAAGAATTAAGTGCCGGAACGTTAGCTATTGAGATTAGTGCTGGTGGTGAAAAAATAATAACTAATTGCGGCGGTACTGAAGGAGGTGGAAAAAATCCAAACTACCTTAGGTACAGTGCCGCACACTCTACTATTATTATTAATAATACAAACATAAGTGAAATAAAGGAAAAAGAAATAAACAAGACATTTCCAAAAGATGTAATTTTTTCAGAAAAAGATAATTACAAAAATATTTTGCTAACAGGAAGTCACAATGGATACGTTAAAAATTACAGAAAAATATGTAAGAGAGAATTATATATAGATAAAAATAAACATTTTTTTAAAGGTGAGGACACCATCATGTCTTCAAAAACCAGCGTTGAAAAAACAGTTTATCATATAAGATTCCATTTAATGCCAGAAATATCAACAACGGTTACTAAAAATAAAAAAAATATTATAATCAGAACTAAAAAAAATAATATATGGGTATTCAAATCAAATAAAGAAATTATGGTTGAGAAAAGCATATATGTTAAAAATGATATGGCAATTGAAACATCTCAAATTGTAGTAAGTGGAATTACCTCATCTCTAAAAAATAAAATACAATGGTCTCTAGAAAAAATATAAAAAGTAATGCACTTATTTCTGTGTATGATAAATCAGCTTTGAAAAAAATATGTGTAGCATTTAAAAAATATAATATTGGAATAATATCAACAGGAGGAACAGCTAAAAAGATTACTTCATTGGGATTCAAGTGTGAAGAAGTATCAAATTTAACAAAATTTAAAGAAATTCTTGATGGAAGGGTTAAAACTTTAAATCCAAAAATTCATGCCTCTATTTTGTATAAGAGAAAAAACCCTAGTCACGAAAAAGTATTTAAAGAACTAAAATTTCCCAAAATAGATTTTGTAATTGTAAATTTATACCCATTCTCTAAAATATCAAAAAAAGAAGGTGATTCTAAAAAAATTGATATGATAGACATTGGTGGTCCATCAATGATTAGATCTGCTAGTAAGAATTTTGATTCAGTCACAACTATATGTGAAACTAAATACTATGATGTTCTCAATAAAGAATTAGAAGAAAACAATGGCAAAACATCATTATCTTTTAGAAAAAAAATGGCAAAGAATAATTTTAAAATTACAAGTAAATATGATTTATCAATTTTTAATTGGTTTAATAAAAATAACAAAAGTAATAAAAATAATAAAATTAAAATTAAATATGGTGAAAATCCAAATCAAAGGGCATTTTTTATCAAAAATTCTAACTTAAATATTTTTAATGCCCAAATCAGTGGCAAGAATATAGGTTATAATAATATATTAGATATTAATGACGGACTTGGTTGTTTAAAAGAATTCTTGGAACCAACCTGCGTAATTGTAAAACATAATAACCCATGCGGTGTGGCATCAGCAAACAATATAAAAAATGCTTTTTTAAAAGCCATGAAATCTGATCCTGTTAGTTGCTTCGGAGGGGTTGTTTTATTAAACAAAAAAATTGATCAAGAATTAGCTAAACTAATTAATACTAAATTTTTTGAGATAGTGGTAGCTCCAAAGTTTGATAAAAGAGCGTTTGAAACTTTAAAATCTAAGGAAAACCTTATTATAATTAATTCAAATTATATTAACTTGAAAAATAAATACAGTTTTAAATCAGTATATTCAGGTGTTTTATATCAAGAAGAAAACTTATATAAAATTACAAAATCAAAAATTAAACTTGTAACAAATAAAAAATCCTCAAGTAAGACAATAGAAGATTTGCTTTTTGCTTTAAAAGTAGCAAAGCATGTTAAATCTAATGCCATTGTTTTGGCTAATAACAAACAAACTCTTGGAATTGGTGCAGGACAAATGAGTAGATTATACTCTACCAGAGTTGCTATTTTAAAATATAACGATTTTTTTAAAAATAAAAGATTTGTGTGCGCATCAGATGCTTTTTTCCCTTTCACAGATAATATAAAACTATTATTAAAATTAAATTGTCACGGAATAATTCAGCCTAGTGGATCAAAAAATGATCATAAAATAATAGAGTATGCTAAAAACAACAAACTTTCTCTTTATTTTTTTAAAAATAGAGTCTTTAAGCATTAAAAGTGAATAAGAAAAAAAACTACGTAAAAACACTTCTAAAAATGTTTCCTAATATAGCAAGTGGCAGGAAAAATTTTAAATATTTTGAGGACAGAATTAAAAAAAATCTTATTTTAACAAAAAAATATTATAAAAATAAAGATAAGTATTAAAACAAATAATTTTATTTAATTTATATCAAAATTATAATACTAACATTATATGCATTTATTTTTTTCAACACCTGTATGGTCTTCAAAAATTATTGATTACGCAGTAATTAATAAAGAAATTAAAGAATACATATTTGATCTTCAAAAAAAAGATTCAAAAGGGGTAACCAAAAGTAACTTTATTGGATGGCATTCTCATGATTTTGATTTAAAAGACAAAGCTTTGAAAAATTTTATTGAGGCAATTAAAAAGAATATTAATGTTGTTTTAAGTGATATGAATTGGGACCTGGAAAGACAAGATGTAAAAATTATTAATATGTGGGCAATTATTAATGAAGAGGGTGCGTTTAATCAAAAACATCAACACGGAAATAGTGATATAAGTGCAGCATATTATGTAAGTGCTAGCGATAACTGTGGAGATATAGTTTTTTATGATCCAAGACCTGCTACAGTTTATAAACACCCAATTTCTAAATCAGCAAATATTCTAAATGCTACTATAAACTCAATTAAGCCAGAAGAAGGATTGCTTGTTTTGTTTCCAAGCTATTTAGAGCATTCGGTGAACCCAAACAATTCTGATACAAAAAGAATTGTTATTAGCTTCAATATAAATTTAGAAAAAAAATAAATATGGGTGTCGGTGATGCCCTAATGGCAAGCGGGGAAGTAAGAGCTTTACGAAAAAAAAGACCTGGAACAAAATTTATCATTGGAGATGGTATTAGATATTATTGGAATGAGGTTTTTGATCATAACCCTCACATTATTAAAGGGATTGAAACAAAAAATTACAAAAATATAATTTGGATTAAAAATTATGAAGGAAACAGGCCGTATAGAAATTATGGATCAAACTACCCTAAAGAAAATTATAATTGGAAAAAATTTACACCAAAAAGAGGTGAAATATTTTTTTCTAAAGAAGAGTCGGAATTATCAAATTTAGCAATTTTGAATATTAAAAAAAAAATAGGCGAAAAAAAACTTATATTTGTCGAGCCTAATTTGAAAAAAAGATTAGGTTATGAAAATAGAGATTGGGGTTTTAGTAAGTGGCAACAAGTTGTTTCAGAACTTAAAAATAAGTATGAATTTATTCAAATCAGTTATGGTAAAAATCAAGTTTTAGATGGCGTGATAAATATTCATGGTTTAAATTTTAGAAACAGTGTGGGTATTTTATCTAATTGTGATTTATTTATTGGAACTGAGGGTGGTATGCACCACGCAGCAGCCGCAACATCAAGAAAAGCTATAGTTGTCTTTGGTGGACATATAAGTCCTGATATTACTGGTTACAAAAATCATACTAATTTATATGTTGACTCAGAAGAGTCTCCTTGTGGAAAAAAAGATATATGCAAACACTGTATAGAATCTATGAAAAAAATTACATGTGAAAACATGATTGGGGAGATTGAAAATATATTAAATTAATTTTAAATATTTATTATCAGATTATTTTTTTTTGAATCAAATGAAATTATTTTTTCAAAATCAAAATCATTTTGAATTAACATATTAATTTTTTCTTTTAATTTCTTGTTTATTTTTCTTAGCTCTAAAATATTTTCAAAATTTTCTTCATACTTGATATTATTTTTATTTATTACTGGTTTTTCATATAAATTTTTTTTTAGATCCTTAGGTGATACATTTAAAAATTTAGATAGATCTAATAAATTATACTTCAAATCTTCATATTTAACACTTAAAAAATTATTTTTATGTTTAAGAGATAGGCTCAAAACATCATTTACAAATAAATTAGTCAAATAACTGCTAGCAATATTAAAATCAATTTTATCACTTTTTTTTAATATTTTTTTTTGAATTAATAAATAATCATTTTGTTTTTCAAAAACTATTTTATCTATCAATCTATTTTTTTCTAAATATCTTTCGTCTATTATATGTGTTACTTTTCCAATAAGTTTTGATTTTAAAATATCTATATAATCTCTTGTAATATGTATAACATTTAAACCTTTAAACTTACTTCTAAACTTTTCATAACTTGAAAAAGGGAAAGGTTTGTAAAAATCAAAAACAAACTTTGAACCACAAGAGGAGTTTTTGTTTAAATCTTTAAAATTACAAAAAATTTTATTAAAATTACTATCTTCTAAAAACAAATGGTATGGAGATGCTTTACCTATTAGCAATTTTTTAGACCACTTTATTTCAAAATCTGTATTAAAACTTTTACAGTTACCTAATGAAGTTATAAACCACGTGCTTCCACATCTTTGGTTGGAGATTAATATAAATTGCTTATTTGAAAACATGTTATATTTTTAATTTTAAAAGACATTATTTTTCTGTATTAATTTTTGATAAATAATTAAATAAATATATAAAGAAAAAATGCTATTAAGTCATAAATATAAATTTATATTTATAAAAACAAAAAAAACAGCTGGTACCTCAATAGAAATAGAATTAAGCAAAATAATGTCTGATGATGATATTGTTACACCTATAAAGCCAAGTTTCCCAGATCACAAACCCAGAAATTACATATATAAAGGTAATAAATTATTTAATCATATAATGATATCAGATCTAAAAAAAATAATACCAACTAATATTTATGATAGTTATTATAAATTCTGCGTTGAGAGAGAGCCTGTTCAAAAATGTATAAGCGACTACTTCATGTTAAAAAATAGTACTTATCACAATAAAGATCAACTTCATTTGGAATGGCAAGATTATTTAAATAATGGTGTTTTTCCAATAGATACTAAAAAATATACAGACCTAGACAACAAATTATCTATTGATCAAATTCTTAAATATGAAAATTTAAATGAAGAAATGTCAGCTTTATCAAAAAAACTTGGGTTTAAATTAGATAAAATAAATGCAAGAGCAAAATCAGGCTTTAGAGAAAATTTAGAGGTAAGCTTTGATCAAAAGAAAAAAATTTATAATGCGTTTTCATCTTCTAATCTGTTTACAGGATATTCATTAAGTTAACAAATTTAGCTTTCTTTTAAAAGTTTGCCCTAAAATTTTTATTTTAGGCAAAAGTTTCCAAGATAATATTTTTTCAATTTGTTCAAAATCCATTTTGTGCTCATACCCAATGATTTCATTAGCCAGACTAATATTTTCAATTGCATCAAGTGGATTATTTTTAATAAAATATGAATAATTTTTAAATAAATAATTTTTTGACTCTTTGTATAAAATAACATCAACCAAATTATGTTTTTTAATATGTGGATTAGTATTAAAAAAATCACCCGAATGTTCAAAAATAGGCTCAATAATAGAGGGTTTTCCCCCACAGAACATTGAGTATATCAAGCCACTACACAAACTACAAGAAGTAACATAAACATATTTTTCAAAAATTGATCTCATATAATTAAGTGAATTTGAATGATCAGGCTTAGCCCCAACTAATAAATTAAAATCATATTGTTTTAATAATTTGGCGAATGTGCCTTTTAAAATATCGCTTTCAAAGATTAAACAATCAATGTGTTTAAAATCTTTTTTAAAAGAATAAATTTTTTCTAAATAATTATTTATGTTTTTCATGTCTGATGACGAAAAATTCATATAATCTAAAGAATGTGGCATTATAACAAGAAGAGAATCTTGTTTTTTTTTAACTTCAATTTTATTTGTATATATAAAAGGTAATCCACCACAATAAACATTTGTAAAACCATAATCAGTCAATGTGTTTTTCAGTTTAATATTATGAACTACTGTAGGCACATTATAATTATAAATTTTTGGATAACCAAGCATTAAATCAACTTTTGATTCTAAATTTCTATCTTCTGGATCTGCCCAAAACCACCCATGAAGCCAATTTGCATATGATTTAGGAGGGTGTGAATAATTTAATTTTTTTGAAATAATGTTCGAGAAACCAAATCTATCGACTTCATTTCTAAGTTTTATTTTATTGCCCTGTTCCATAAATCAACTAATCAGAAATAAACTAAAAAAT
>MDTG01267735.1_pt1 | contig 10558 bp, 13 predicted proteins | sample 811421 | NCBI WGS metagenome assembly MDTG01 (sample SAMN05326645, study PRJNA326480) | marine metagenome | isolation source: seawater | place: Pacific Ocean: South East | collected 2011
ATTCGCAATTATCTAGACCAAGAAAATTTTATTGAAATAGAAACACCTATATTGAACCGAAGCACTCCGGAGGGAGCGAGAGATTATTTGGTGCCATCTAGAGTTCATCACGGAGACTTCTTTGCGCTACCTCAGTCTCCTCAACTATTTAAGCAAATACTTATGGTCTCTGGTTTTGATAGATACTTTCAAATTGCAAAATGTTTCAGAGATGAGGATCTTAGGGCAGATAGACAGCCTGAATTTACTCAAATTGATATTGAAGCTTCTTTTGTTAACGAGAAAGATATTATGGCTATTTCGGAGGATATGACACGCGAGATGTTTAATAAAGTTATGGGTAAAAATCTACCAGATAAATTTCCTGTGATGACCTATCAGGAGTCTATGCATCGATTTGGTAGTGATAAGCCCGATTTGCGAGTCAATCTTGAATTAGTTGAACTGACCAATGAGATGAAAGATGTTGATTTTAAGGTATTTTCAGCGGCAGCAAATATGAAAAATGGAAGGGTAGCAGCTTTAAAAATTCCTAAGGGGGCAGAATTATCTAGATCAGAAATTGATGGCTATACCGAATTTGTCAAAATTTATGGTGCTAAAGGCTTAGCATACATCAAAATAAATGATATTAATTTATTGAATGAGGAAGGACTTCAAAGCCCTATTGTTAAGAATATACACGTTGATGCATTGAGGGCTATTGTAGAGAAAACATCAGCAGAAAGTGGAGATATTATTTTCTTTGGTGCTGATATTCAAAAGGTAGTAAATGAAGCTTTAGGTGCGCTAAGGGAAAAAATTGGGCATGAGAAAAAGCATACTACAGATGAAAAATGGTCACCGCTGTGGATCGTAGATTTTCCAATGTTTGAATATGATGAAGATGCAAAAAGATGGAATGCATTGCATCATCCATTTACTGCCCCTAAAGATGGTCATGAGGTTTTACTCGAAAACGACCCAGGTAATTGTTTATCTAAGGCATATGATATGGTTATTAATGGCTGGGAGGTTGGCGGCGGCTCAATTCGTATTCATGAACAATCTGTTCAATCAAAAGTTTTTAGTGCGTTAGAGATCTCTAAAGAGGAAGCTACAGAGAAATTTGGTTTTTTACTTGAGGCGCTTCAGTACGGTGCCCCTCCTCATGGCGGCTTAGCTTTTGGGCTTGATCGTTTAGCTACACTTCTTGCTGGGGCAGATTCTATAAGAGAAGTTATTGCATTTCCTAAAACTCAAAAGGCCCAATGTTTAATGACTTCAGCTCCAAATTCAGTAGATGAAAAACAACTAAGAGAGTTGCATATAAAAGTAAGACCTAATAATTCGGATAAAAATAATGATTAAAGAAATCAATCACTTTAATTTGAGATCTGATGAGAAAACAATGCATATATTAAAAGATTTCTATATCAATGTCGTTGGTTTAAGTATGGGCGAACGCCCCCCATTTAAAAGTAAAGGTTTTTGGTTAAATGCTCAAGAAAATTGCGTTGTACACTTAAGTTCTACAAAAAATAATGAAAAAAAAGAACATCACGTAGACTCAACAATCGATCATTTTGCTTTTAGTGCTTCAAATATTAAATATTATGAAAAAATTTTAACCGACAATAATATTCCGTTTAAATTTCGGGAGGTTCCAGAGATAGGGACTAAACAACTTTTTTTTAAAGACCCAGTTGGCAACGGCATTGAGTTAATATTTACTTAAAATATGATATGTAAATTAAATAAGGAGTGGAGAGATCATGAAAAGCTATAAAAGAGAATTATGGTTTGAAGCACCTGAAAGAATGCATTTCACAAATATTACTGCTGATGTAAGAGACTGCTTAAAAGAAAGTGGAGTTTCAGAAGGTTTTGTTTTAGTTAATGCAATGCATATAACAGCAAGTGTTTTTATTAACGATGATGAATCTGGATTACATCATGATTATAAAAAATGGCTAGAGCATTTAGCCCCGCATGAGCCAGTAAGTGGTTACAGGCATAATGATACAGGTGAGGACAATGCAGATGCTCATATGAAAAGGCAGGTCATGGGACGTGAAGTTGTGGTAGCTATTACTGACAGACAGTTAGACTTTGGTCCTTGGGAGCAGATATTTTATGGGGAATTCGACGGTCGAAGAAGAAAAAGGGTATTAGTAAAAATTATTGGAGAATAAATTTTTAGATTGAATAGTAAAATTTATAAATCAAAAATTCTTGGTGTAGCTGCAGTAATTCTATTGTCAGTAATCTGGGGAACAAATGTTCCTTACATGAAAGTGGCACTAAATTTTTCAGGCCCGACTGACTTCGCATTTCTTAGGAACTTCTTCGGAGCTATTATTTTATTTGCAATACTTTTGCTTCTTAAAAAACCTATTTTTATAAAAGAGGCACCAAAACTCTTTGTTTTAGGTATCTTTCAAACAGCAGGTTTTACGGGACTCCTTATTTGGGCACTAGTTGAAGGAGGGGCAAGTAAAACAGCAGTTTTAACTTTCACAATGCCCATGTGGGTATCTTTAATGGCGTGGCCCTTTTTGCAAGAAAAGTTAAAACTTTTTCAATGGGTTGCTGTTGCGATATGTTTTTTGGGGATAATATTTATTTTTAACCCACTTAATATTGAGCATAATGTTAACAGTACAATTTTAGCATTGGCATCTGGTTTTTGTTGGGCGTGTGGAGCTATTCTTTCAAAAAGAATACATATTAAGTATCCAAAAATTGACTTACTAACCATGACAGCATGGCAAATGTTGTGGGGTTCATTACCACTGTTACTTATTGCATTTTTGATAAATCATGAACCTATCATTTGGAGTTACTCATTCTTAAGTATTCTTTGTTTTAATGCAATTTTTGTCAATGCAATTGCTTATTTACTTTGGTTTTATGCTTTAAGACATCTGTTAGCATCAACCGTATCTATGTTAGCTCTTCTTACCCCGATATCCGGCGCAATTTCCGCATGGTTTCTTTTAGTAGAGGTACCTAATTTTTTTGAATCAATTGGTTTCTCTTTAATACTGGGAGGATTATTTTTACTGCTCTACCTTAAAAGTAGAGAGGTTATATCTTAGTCAATAATAGTTAATTTAGCTGTTAAAATAATTATTTTAAAGTTTATTAGGTTTTAGTTTATGGCAGGTCATTCAAAATGGGCAAATATCCAACATCGTAAAGGTAGACAAGATGCCAAGCGAGGGAAAATTTTTACTAAATTAATTAAAGAAATTACTGTGGCTGCAAGAATGGGTGGTGGAGATATTAATTTTAATCCAAGATTAAGGGCAGCAGTGGTTGCTGGAAAAGATGAAAATATGCCTGCAGAAAATATTTCTCGTGCAATAAAAAAAGGTACAGGTGAATTAGATGGTGTTAATTATGAGGAAATTAGGTATGAGGGATATGGTGTAAATGGTGCGGCGATTATTATTGATTGTTTAACCGATAACAAACAAAGGGCAGTTGCTGATGTTCGTCACGCACTCAATAAAAATGGTGGAAACCTTGGGACGGATGGATCTGTTGCTTTTTTATTTAAGCATTGTGGCGTTTTCTTTTTTGCTCCAGGTATCAATGAAGAAAAATTAATGAACGTAGCTATTGAATTAGGTGCTGATGATATTATAAATCATGATGATGGAAGTATAGAAGTCATTTCGTCACCCTCAGATTTTTTATCGATAAAAGAAGAGTTTGATCGTAGTGATTTTAGTTGTGAACTTGCAGAACTAACAATGAAGCCAGATATAGAAGTAAAATTTAGTGGATCAGATGCAGAGAAAATGCAAAAAATTCTAGATGTTCTTGAGGAGGTAGACGATGTACAGAACGTTTATACCAATGCATTGATTGGAGATGGTTAAATTAAATCCTCAATAATTATTTTAGGGATTGACCCTGGCTTAAAGACAACTGGATATGGAATAGTAAAAAGGTTTGATGACAAGAATCAATATGTTACCAGTGGAATTATTAAAGCTGGAGGTAGCAAGGATGAATTAGCTGTAAGATTAAAGTTTATTATTGAAGGTTTAATAGAAGTAATTAGTCAATTTCATCCGGAATGTGTGGCGATTGAGAAAGTTTTTGTAAATAACAATCCCCAAAGCACACTTCTTTTAGGCCAAGCAAGAGGGGCAGCAATGTCAGCAGCAGTTATTCAAAACTTGCCTGTATTTGAATACACAGCTTTACAAATAAAAAAATCAGTTGTAGGCAATGGTCACGCAAATAAAAACCAAGTGCAATTAATGGTTCAAAAACTCTTAAATTTACCATCCTTGGTTAGTCATGATTCCTCGGATGCGTTAGCCTGTGGTTTATGTCATGCTAATATTAGTAAAAGTTTGTCAAATCTTGGGATAGGTAATCGCATGAGAGGTGGACGAATTATATGATTGGAAGAATAAAAGGATACCTAGTAGAAAAAACTCCACCATTTATATTGCTGGACGCGCAAGGCGTTGGTTATGAAATTGAAGTGCCTATGACAACTTTTTTTAATTTGCCAGAAGTAGGTTCCGAAATAACTTTATTAACACATTTAGTTGTCAGAGAAGATGCACATCTTCTATTTGGCTTTGCAACTCACATTGAGAGGCAAATGTTTAGACAACTTATTAAGATAAATGGCATTGGCGCCAAAGTAGCTTTATCTATTTTAAGTAGCATAGAATCAAATGAATTAGCAAATGCTATAAAAACAGATGATACTAATATACTTATTAAAATTCCTGGCATTGGAAAAAAGACTGCTGAGCGATTAGTTTTAGAATTAAAGGATAAAATAAAAGATTTAGATGTTACTAAATCATCCAAAATTTTAGTAACAAATATAGATGATATTGAAAATGCTTTAATAAGTCTTGGTTATAGCAATAGAGATGCAGCAATTGCAATAAAGTCTTTACCAGATAATATTTCTATTAATGACGGAATAAGGCAAGCCCTAAAAAGCCTTGCAAAAAATGCGTAGAATATAATTATGATTGAGCCAGATAGATTTATAGACCCAAAAACATCCGATGTATCTGAAGAGACTGTTGATCGCGCCCTAAGACCAAAAGATTTGAGTGAATATATCGGACAAGAAAAAATAAGAGATCAATTAAAAATATTTATCGAAGCAACAAAAAAGAGAAATGAAGCTTTGGATCATATTTTGTTATTTGGCCCACCTGGTTTAGGGAAAACTACTTTAGCTCATATCATTGCAAAAGAATTGGGAGTAAATTTGAGACAAACATCAGGTCCAGTGCTCGAAAAAACTGGTGATTTAGCAGCTATATTATCAAATCTTGAACCTAATGATGTTTTATTTATAGATGAAATACACCGACTCTCTCCTGTTATTGAAGAAATTTTATATCCAGCTATGGAAGACTACAGTTTAGATATAATGATTGGTGAAGGCCCATCGGCAAGGTCTGTAAAATTAGATTTACCACCATTTACTCTTATTGGAGCTACAACAAGAGCAGGAATGTTAACTAATCCATTAAGAGATCGTTTTGGCATAGTTTCTCGACTAGAGTTTTATGATCAAGCTGAATTGGCAAAAATAGTTCAACGATCTGCTATCTTGCTGGAGGTAGACATTGACAAAGCAGGAGCATTAGAAATAGCTATGCGATCAAGAGGTACACCAAGAATAGTAAATCGTCTTTTGCGAAGAGTCAGAGACTTTGCCGATGTAAAAGCAAATGGAAAAGTAGATAAAACAGTTGCTGATCAAGCCCTAAAAATGTTGGATGTTGATAAAGTTGGCTTAGATTTAATGGACAGAAGTATTCTAGAAGCTATTATTGAAAAATTTTCTGGTGGTCCAGTAGGGCTTGAAAATTTAGCTTCAGCAATTGGAGAAGAGAAAGATACAATTGAGGACGTTATAGAACCTTATTTAATCCAGCAAGGTTATTTGATGAGAACACCAAGAGGAAGAGTTGCAACCCCGAAATCTCATTCTCATCTTGGTCTTCAGGAGTCAAACAATAAATAATTCTAATGAATATTAGAGTTTATTACGAGGATACCGATAGTGGTGGAGTTGTGTATCATTCAAATTATTTGAATTTTATGGAGAGAGCCCGAACGGAATGGCTTAGAAATCTCGGAATTAATCAAAAAAATTTAAAATTAAAAGAAAATATAATTTTTGTGGTTGCAGCAATTAATATTCAATATAAAGGATCAGCTGCGTTAGATGATGAATTGTATGTGAGTACAAGTTTGACAGGAATGAAATCATGTTCTTTATCTTTACATCAAGAAATTTTAAAAGATAAGGAAATAATAACTACTGGTGATATAAAAGTAGCATGTTTAAATGCTATAGAGTTTGATCCGATTAAAATACCAATGCATATAAAAAAACTTATGGAGTCTATATGAATATAGGAAGTGATTTATCTTTTTTTACATTGATTATGGGCGCAAGTCTCCCAGTTCAGTTTGTAATGTTTATTCTAGTTTTGGCTTCTATTATTTCTTGGAAATTTATTTACTTAAAGATTAAATTTTTAAAATTGTCTGAGGAAAATGCAAAAGATTTTGAAAAGTTTTTCTGGTCTGGAGGAGATTTAGCAAGACTTTATGAAACAGTTGGAACAAGTAGTAAAAACATGACTGGATTAGCCGAAATTTTTAGATCGGGATATAAAGAATATTTAAGTCAAAAAGAACATAAATCTTTCGATAAAAAAAGTATTGAAAGCGTCAGAAGAGCGATGCGTGCCTCATATAATAGAGAAATTGATACTTTAGATCAACACTTACCATTTTTAGCTTCTGTAGGATCTGTTAGTCCATATATAGGTTTATTTGGAACAGTATGGGGAATAATGAATGCATTTATTGGTCTTTCAAATGTAGCTCAAGCAACTTTGAGTCAAGTTGCACCTGGTATAGCCGAGGCTCTCATTGCTACTGCAATTGGACTCTTTGCAGCAATACCAGCAGTAATTGCATATAATAGATTTGCAGCAAAGGTCGATCGCTTATCCCTTCGATTCGAAAGTTTTATTGAAGAATTTATCAATATAGTCGATAGAAAAGGATAGTTATGAAAAAGCGACGCTTAATGAATCAAATCAACGTAGTTCCATATATTGACGTAATGTTAGTTTTGCTTGTAATTTTTATGATTACTGCACCAATGACAAATCCTGGAGTTGTTGAGCTACCAAAAGTTGGAGAAACATTAAAGCAACAAGTAAGCCCGATTATTATTTCTATAAAGAAAAATGGAAAAATAGAAATTGATGGCAAAGCATTCAAGAACGATACTTTGTTAGCGTACGTAAAAAAAATTACAAAGAAGAACCCAGATCAATCTGTTGTTATTGCAGCTGATAAGAAAGTTGATTATGGTAGAGTCATTACAATTATGGATTTACTGAAACAAAATGAAGTAGGTAAGGTTGGCCTTCTTTTAACTCCAATTAAATAGATACTATATGCGATTATCTTGGCTTGAGAATAATGATAATTTACAAGCTAATTTATTTACTTTAATTATTCATTTAGCTTTATTTATTTTCATGATTTTTTCAATTAATTGGAATGTTAAGGCACCATATTATGCTGAGATTGAAATATGGGACGCAATACCTACACAAACTAAACCAAAGCCATTGATTAAAAAAAGTAAGCCAAAAATTAAAAAGAGTGCACCCTCTATTGAGCAAAATAAAGCGAAGATAAAAAAAGACGCTGATATTCAACTAAAAAAGAAAAAGGCTGCTGCATTGAAAAAGAAAAAGGCTGCTGAATTGAAAAAGAAAAAGGCTGCTGAATTGAAAAAGAAAAAGGCTGCTGAATTGAAAAAGAAAAAAGAAATTGATAGGCTTCAAAAACAGCTATTAGCAGAGGAAAAATTAGAAAAAATACAAAAACAGCTATTAGCAGAGGAAAAATTAGAAAAAATACAAAAACAGCTATTAGCGGAAGAAAAATTAGAAAAAATACAAAAAGATCTTTTGGCGCAAGAAAGATTAGAGAAATTGCAAGATAATTTGAGAGATAAAGATCTGGCAAAAGAGACTAGAGTTGCAATAGAGGGCCAACAAGACTTGGTGGCTGGCGCTAATTCGGGAGAATTGGAAAAGTATAAGGCACTGATACAACAAAAAATATATCAAAATGTAAATAAACAACTTTGCGGTCTTGATCCGGTAGAGCTTATATTTGAAATTGTATTGATGCCTACAGGAGATTTGATTGGAAATGCGAAGATGATAAAGTCGAGTAAAATCGAGAGTTGTGACTTAGCTGTAGAGCGAGCTATACTCCAAGCTCAACCACTACCAATGCCGCAAGATAGAAATTTATTTTCACAACTAAAAAAATTAAAGCTAAAATTTCAACCTAATGGAAATGTTAATTAAAATAAAGGTTAAATGCATATGACTAAATTACTACGATCATTTTTAATTATCTTTACAATTTTTTTTACAGGAATATCGCAAGCACTTGAAGTTATTGAAATTCTGGGAGGTAAGGCAAGTCAGATCCCAATAGCAATAACACCTTTCAAAGACGATAATTCAACTAAAGATGAGAAATTATTGCATGAGGTTATCGCTAATGATCTCAGTCGTTCCGGTTTATTCAGCCCTTTAGATATATCAGGCGTATCTCAATATCCCTATGATGCTAGAGATGTAAACTTTAGTAACTGGTCTGCTTTAGAGACACAATTTATCCTATTAGGAAAAATTAAAAAAATAGCTGTTGGCCGTTCTAATACTCAATTAGAGATAATTTGGAGTTTGGTTGACATTTATAAAGAAAAAACTATTTTAACTATATCCTTAAAAGGCCCAGCAAATCAGTATAGACTAATGGCCCATCGAGTTGCAGATATTGTTTATGAGAAGCTCACAGGCAGTAAGGGTGTATTCCAAACAAATATTGCATTTGTAAAAAAAATTAATCCAAAAAAATATAGTCTTTTTATTGCTGATTATGATGGCTATAATCCAAAAGCTATCCTTAATTCTAAACATCCCATTATCTCTCCAAGATGGTCGCCTGACGGCAAAAAAATTGCCTATGTATCATTTGAAAAAAGAAAGCCTGTAATTTATATCCAGAATATCCAATCTGGAAAAAGAACTTTACTTGCTAATTTTCGGGGAAATAATAGTGCTCCTGCATGGTCGCCAGATAGCAGAAAGTTAGCAATTGTTTTGACTTATAGTCTTAATTCTCAGATTTACATTATCAAAGCAGATGGTAGTGATATTAAACAAATAATGAGAACACGATCTATCAATACAGAACCTGCTTGGGCACCAAATGGTAAGGAGTTATATTTCTCCTCAGATAGAGGTGGAAGTGCACAAATATACAAAGTCGATGTAGAATCAAACGAGGTTAATAGAGTAACTTTTGAGGGGAGAAATAATTTAAGCCCTAGCTTATCACCGGATGGTAAATTATTATTATTTCTTAATCAAGAAGATCGGAAATACAGAGTTGCAGTTCAGAATTTGCTAACAAATCAAGTTTTAAAATTAACAAATGGACCTGATGATGAATCACCAATATTTTCTCCGAATGGTCATATGGTATTATTTACTTATAAAGACTATGGTAAAACGTCAAAAATTGGTACAGTATCAATAAATGGCTTAAAAGTGACTCCTATAGAGGTAGGTTCGGACATAATATTAGAATCAACTTGGGGGCCTTTAAGGAATTAATTTTTACTTTATACAGGGACTTAAAATGAAAAAATCTCTATTTTTTGCATCATTACTGGCACTTTTGGCTGCTGGTTGTAGCACAACAGAAATAAATGAACCAATGGGACTTAATGCCCCCTTCCCAGAATTAGAGAACATGACTGCTGATGGATCTGAAGTAGATTTAGAGGGAAATACTCAGGGAGATCAGTTAAGCCAAACTGCCCTTGATGAGCTTGCTGCCAGTGGAGAGCTTACTGATAGGAGTGTTTACTTTGATTACGATAGTTATGTAATAAAATCTGATTTTGAAGGATTAATTGGAAATCATGCAGCTTTTATTAATAAGCATAATGCAGGGGTTGTTATTTATGGAAACGCAGATTACAGAGGTTCTCACGAATATAACTTGGCTCTAGGACAGAAACGTGCAGTTGCAGTTAAACAAGCTCTTGAAGTATTAGGAGTTGATATGTCCTCAATCGAAACAGTAAGTTTTGGGGAAGAACATGCCAATCAAGAATGTACAGGCAGTACATGTGGTCAAGACAGACGAGCTGACATTGGTTACGTAGGCGAATAAGCAATATACATATAACAGAAGTTTTAAATGAAAATATATTATTGGGTTGCTCTCATTTTTTGTGTGCATATTTCACATGCAGGTATTTTTGAAGACGAGGAAGCAAGAAAAAAGTTAAACAGTATTCAAGATCAACTCAATAATATTCAAGCTAACATCCAAAGTAATGTGGATGCTAAAGTAACTCAGGCATTAAGAAATAGAAACGTAAACCCCAAAGCAATCCAAAATCAAAATACCCTTCAACAAATCCAAGATACCCTGTCAAAAATCAATGGCGAAG
>MDTG01424178.1_pt1 | contig 10558 bp, 6 predicted proteins | sample 811421 | NCBI WGS metagenome assembly MDTG01 (sample SAMN05326645, study PRJNA326480) | marine metagenome | isolation source: seawater | place: Pacific Ocean: South East | collected 2011
GCATCTCCAATTTCATCAATTGTTGACATTCCACTTGACAATATTATTTTTTTCCCATATTTTGCAACTTCTGTTAGCAATAATTTGTTTGTGATTTCTCCAGAAGGTATTTTGAAATACTCAATACCTAAACTTGAAAGTATTGACACTGCTGAAATATCAAATGGTGATGATAAAAAACCGACTCCAGCTTTTTTAGAATAATCTTTAATTTTTTTATACCAATGATCTTGAATTTCTAATTTCTTAAGCATTTCATATTGGCTGGTAAAAGGAGAGTTTTTAATTTGATAATTTGCCATTTTCGCCTTTTGAGTGGCTAAATTTTCTGCCTTAAAAGTTTGAAATTTTATATAATCAGCACCTGAGCTACTTGCAATATCAATCATCTTTAGGATATTATCTAATTTTCCATCATGGTTAACGCCTGCCTCTGCAATAACTAAAACCTTTCTCATAATTCACATTTTTTGGTCTAGGTTATATTTTTTTTCGTCATGCTTAAATTCTGGAATAATATTTTTAAACATTTTAATTATGTCCATTTTATCTAGATTCATTTCACTGGAATGCTTTTTTATTTTGTCATAGAAATATCTGAGTTCAACACTTTCCGTTCTTGGGGATTTAATTATACCGATCTTATCAAATAGCTTAGTATTAACTTTATCAAAGGATCTGTAAAACTCTTCGAAACTTTTTTCTCCAGTTGTGTTACTCTTGGAAAAAACACAAGGCCAATATTTTTTTTTGATTAATATATCGATATCTCTTTTAGCAATTTTTTCATTACATTCAAATACCCTATATCCTTTAGATAACAAAATAGTCTGAGCTATAAACCTAAAACTTTTCAATTTGTCTTCGGTAGACAAGGTTGGAAACATAATGTCTCTGTTTTGACCAACCAAACACGAAATCAAGCATAATTCACCTGCTTCTTTTTCACTCATAAAATATCTTTTTACGTCAATTGGTGCAGAAAATGGTTGTTTTTTATCCAATCTGTTTATAAATCCCTTTAAAAGAGAACCATCTGAAAAAGCAACGTTGGCAAATCTAGCAGAACTTACATCAATTTCATTGGAGTAATCCATCAAAACTAATTCCATTGCCCTTTTACTTGCTCCCATAAGATTTACTGGATTAGTTGCTTTATCAGTTGAAACACTAAAATATTTTTTTACTCCTTTTTTTATTGATTGTTCAAGTGTTTTGATTGTATTTAAAATATTTACATCAATCATTCTTGTAAGAGAGTAAATATTTTTTTCACTTCTTACATGTTTAATTGCCGAAAGATTAATTACATAGTCATATTTTCCATTACTCAAAAAAAATGAATCATATATACTTGACCCAATATCTAAAGGAAAAGTTTTAAACTCTGAATTAAAGCTAAAATTTGATGAACGTATATCCCGTACAAGTTCAACTAAATTATTTTCACTTAAGTCAACAACATGCATTGCAATTGGATTTCTTTTGATAATTTCTTTTGAAACTGCTTGACCCACACTTCCTGCACCCCCAAGAATCAAGAAGGTGGATTTTGAAACTATGCTATTTAAAACACTTTCTAGTTGAGTAAGATCTTGATCAAAGATTGATTTCTTTCTGCCGATAATTTTTTCAAGTGTTTTCACTAATTCCTATAACTATTTTTTAACATCATAATTTGTTCATCTAGACTTTTAATCTTACAACCAATTAGGTTTTTTAACTTTAGATTTGATAAACTCATATCCAATGGCCTTTTAATAAGTGTTTCAAACGCACCAATAGGTGTGGGAGAAATAAGATATGCGGGTAGACTTAATATTTTTGCAATTTTTAAACCAAAATCATACTTGCTTAATCTTTCAGAGCTGACAACATTAAAAATACCTTTTTCATTTCTTTCAATTAGATCATGAACTAAGCGTATCAGTTCGTCAATATAAATTGGAGTAAAAAAAACATCTTTAAATAGTTTAATTTGTTTTTTTTTTTGAAGATTTTTTATGATAAAATCACTAAATGATTCCCTATAAAAAGTTCCCCATCCAAAAAAATTAGTTCTAATCACTAAAGATTTTTTATTTTCATCTAAAACTATATTTTCAGCTCTTGCCTTAGTTTCGGCATAATAGTTTTGAGGAGACAATGTCGCGTTTTCAGAATAAAATGAGTTGTCTCCTTTAAATAAGTGATCTGTTGAAATATGTACTAGTTTACTCCCTATATTTTCTGATATTTTGGCTACTATTGATGGAAACTTAACATTTGCATATTCAGCTTTTTCTTTTTCATTTTGACACTTTTCTATATTAGTTAAAGCAACGCAGTTGATAATGACTCTTGGAGAAATTTTTTCAAGTTGGGCTTGTAAAGAGTTCTCAATTGGATAAACAAATTTAACAGACTCTGTCCCCTCAATATTTACCATTCTCTTATTGAGAAATAAAAACACATCCCAAGAATTTAGTATACTTTTTACCCAATTTATTGATAGAAGACTTGAACCACCGAGAAATACAATTTTTGGTTTCATTTTAAATTAACTCAATTTTATTTTTATTATTATCAATCCAAATTTTAAGTTCCTCAGAGGACATCCAATTTGAGTTTTTATTTGAAATATATTCAAATTCAGAACTCACTTTTACACCATTCTTTATTCTTTCTGGATCATTCCCCCAATTGTAAATTGATGGTAAAATTTTATAATAACTGTTATACTCATAGGTATAGATAGCATCTTCTATTCCGATCATTTGCTCATGGAGTTTTTCCCCAGGTCTAATACCAATTATTTTTAGTTTACAATTAGGAGAAATAGCTTTTGCTATGTCAGTTATTTTAATCGACGGAATCTTCTTTACATAAATTTCACCCCCTATCATATCTTGATATGCGTGGCACACTAATTCAACAGCTTGATCTAGTGATATCATAAATCTAGTCATTCTTTCGTCAGTTATGGAAAGAAAGGGTTTTTTGTTATTTTTTAAAAAAAATGGAATAACTGAACCTCTAGAACCCATTACATTTCCGTAACGGACTACACTAAACTTAGTTGAATTATTCGTGTTTGGAGAATTAGCTGCGATAAATAACTTATCTGAAGCTAGTTTGGTGGCACCATACAAATTGATAGGATTACTTGCTTTGTCGGTTGATAGGGCAATTACTTTCTTAACCTTATTTTCTTTACATGCGTCAATTAAATTCATTGCTCCATTAATATTAGTTTTTATGCATTCAAAGGGATTATATTCTGCTGTCGGAACTATTTTGGTTGCAGCAGCATGAATAACGATTTCAACTCCGTTTAGGACACTTCTGAGCCTTTCTTTATCTCTAATATCTCCAATTATAAATTCTATATTATTATTTTTTTCATATTCTAGAGATAAATTCCATTGCTTCATTTCATCTCTAGAAAAAATTATTAGCTTTTTAGGATTGAACTTTTTAATTGTTTTTGAAATAAATTTTTTACCAAAAGAGCCTGTTCCTCCTGTAATAAGTATAGTTTTATCATCAAACATTTGCCTTGGTTTTAATTTTTTTGTCGAAAATTTTAATAATTCCATTATTTAGTTCGTAAATGACATTACATTCTTTCAGTGTAGTTAGTCTATGAGCAATCATAATTATTGTTTTTTTTCCTTTTAATTCTAAAATTGACTTTATAACTTCTTTTTCAGTCAAATTATCAAGTGCTGATGTTGCCTCATCAAAAATCAGTATCTCTGAATCATTAAATAAAGCTCTTGCAAGCCCTATTCTTTGACGTTGACCTCCAGAAATTTGTTGTCCTTGTTCACCTATTTTTGTTTCAATCCCATTGGGAAGATTTTGAACAAATGAGTCTAGGTTAGCTGTTTTCAAAACATTATTGATCCTCTTGGTATCTGATGAGTCTGAATTAATTCCAAAAGCCACATTATTTCTTATAGAATCATCTAAAAGAAAAATAGATTGTGAAACATAACCTATTTTATCTCTCCACGATCTTACAGACTTTAAAGGCTCTTTGTCTATATATATATGAGCTTTAACCTCTGGAAATAGACCTAAAATAATATTAATAAGGGTAGTTTTTCCTGACCCAGAAGGGCCAACAATCCCAACAGTATCTCCTTTTCTTACAACTATACTTGCGTTATTGAAAATTAATTTTTTTTGGTCAAATGAAAAGTTTAAATCCTTTATTTCAAATTTTTTATCGAAAACGGCTTCGTTTTTTTCCTCATCTAGTTTTTCTAAAGGGGTGTTTTTGAATTCACTAATTAGAAGGTCTAAAGAATGCTTTTTATACTTAATAACTTGTAAACTTGCTATAATCTTGTTAACAGAAGGAAGCATTCTAAATGTAGCAGCGATAAAAACAGCAACAGTTGTGATTAAATTGCTAAACTCACCTCCTCTGTAAAGAAATATGATAATAAATCCCGCTAAAGAAATTATACTAATAAACTCTAGATAAAATCTAGGTGTTAAATTAAGTGTGAGAAAATTAGCATTTATATTTGCCCTTTCACTATTAATCAATGAAAATTTTTTGTAGAAGAAATCTTGCTTGGAGTTTATTTTTATTTCTTTTATTCCCTGCATACTTTCTAAAATAATTTTAGAAAGCAACCCATCCATTTTTTGCCTTTTTGCACCCAAAACACTCAAAGTTTTTTTGGTAGTTAATAGAAAAATAAAAGAGGATACCGATAAGAATACACCTATTGTCAGAGCTCCAATTGGTTCGATTAAAATTAAAGTTACTATTATTGAAATAAGCAAAATAAATTCTACAAAAACATTCATATAAGCTTGAAAAAAAGATGAAAAAAATCCAACTTCTTCATTTAAATTTCTAAATAATATTGCAGAATTATTTTTTTGGTGAAATGAGAATTTTGCATTTAAATACTTTTGCATCAATTTATTTGAAATATAAACTGTAAAATTAGCACTAAATTTATTTTGATAGTGAACCAAATAAACTAGAAATAAACCTTTTATAAGAAAAACCAATGTCAATAGAGTTAAAAAAAAAGAAATCAAGTTTATATCTGAAAAGTCGCTAAACCAAGCTGAAAGAAATTTGTTTTGGTCTAAAAATACTTTGAATTCAGGGTTCACAATAGCTGACAAGGAAGGGACAATCATAGTTAAACTAAATGCCTCTAGCACCATTCCAATAAACAAAAGAATAATTAGTTGAAAAACTTTTTTACGAAATTTCTTATCTAAGAAGAATTTAATTTTCTCATAAAGACTAAAAAATTCCAGAAAATAATTCTTTTGTTTCATTTTCTAAATAAGACAATACTGGGTAAGGATTCTATTGCTTTGTTAGCAATGTAAAACTTGACTTTTCTTTCAATAATTCCTTCAATTTTTTTTTCTAACGAAGATATATAAGAACTATTTAAATCGCTCCCAATTAGTAAAACTTCAATTTTACCAGAGTCCAGGCCTTTAGCATAGTCGCCGATTAAGTGAATTTGCATGACCTCGCCCATTTTGTTTAAAACATGATCGACTATTTCTTCAAGACCAAGATGTTTGTACACAACCTTTTGCAAAATTTCAAACATAGGGTGTTTAATATTAGCCTTGTATGCAATCTTGTGATTGTCTTTATATTTTTCTAAATAACCAGCTTCAGATAAATGATTAAGCTCTTTTCTTATAGAATTTGTTGATTCCTTGAACTCGGTGGCCAGGCCATTTAAATACCCCCGGTTAGCCTGACTTACAAAAAATTTAATAAGTAGGCGTAACCGTGTTTTGGAGGTAATTAATTGATTAAGCACTATTAAGTAATTATTATCTAAATACAAATGTATATAAAATATTTAATAATAAGTACTTTTTGTACTTTTTTTTAACTCATTTTATAATAAATTATATTGCCATTTGTTGTATATAGTACTTTTAAATAAAGTATATTGTGATATACAATTTAGTGCCTTCAAAATAAATTTACTATTTCCTACAGTATTTTATAAATTCTTGTTGATACATCCTTTTAGGAAATTTATTTAATAATTGTATAAAGTTTGCACAAGCCTTTTCTGAATCACCTAAATTTAGGTAACTTAAAGCAATGAATCTTGTTGCCTTTTCAACTACCTGGGGGTCTTTTGATGCTTTGGATAATGTGAGGTACTTAACTGAATTTTTGTAATCTTTGACATTATAAAATGTTAGAGCTGCATTTAGTGAGTGAGTATATTGAAGTGGATCACTGTCAAATGCCTTAGTGTAAAGTCCCGCAGCAGAAGTAAAATTTCCATTATCGAACATTTTTTTTGCTTCTCTTGAAAATTGATCCGCAGCAGCTATTTTGGCTTGTCCGTAAGTAAGAATTCTATATAATTGAAAAATATTTTCGTCAGTAGGATACAAATTAAATCCTTCTTGGGCTTTAGCCATTGAAAATGGATCCCCTATAGACCTTGTTAAAGCTAGTGTTCTCAAATATATTGTCCATATCCCTTTTGTATCACCAGCCAGCTTACGAACTCGGTTAAAAGCTTCATTGATTGCGGAAGCATCTTTTTTAAAAGCTAAAGTCCTCATGTATATATCGTAGTGAGGCATATTGTTGGGGAGGCCATCAAAAGCGATTTTTGCATAATAATAAGAACTATCAATTTTATTTTCTTCAAGATAAAAAGTTGCTTTAAGACTGGTCCCGAAGTGAATTTTCGGATTGTCTTTAATACCTGCCAATGCCATTTTATGTGCTTCTTCCTTATTACCGGCAAGATAATAATATCTTGCTTTCATAGCTTTTATCGGCATAGCTGTTTCAGTAAGATTGGGAAACTCATGTGATATTTTATCAAGCTCTTCACGTTTATATGTATACTGTGCATTATTAAATTCATACAGGAGTCTTCCTTGCTGAGTAAGTGACTTATATGATAAAATATGAATATATAAGCCTGGGATTAAAAATAGAAAAATAATAAAGAGTATCCCTTTCCCTATTTTCTCACGTATTAAGCTATCATTACCTATACAATTTTTCGTATATAAGGCAAGAACTAACCCTAAGTAAATGGCTAGAGATGACTGCATCAAGGGCCTGGCAACAGGGAAATTAAGCAATGCATCTATTCCATAAACAATGATCGGTAATAATAGAAAAAAGTACTTAAATTCAAGATTATCTCTAGATTTAAAATTGACTTCACATATTCTAAATAAATAATATAAAATAAGAATGAAGAGAGTGAGATAACAAACACCTCCTAAAATTCCGGTTTCAGCAAATACATGAATAAAGTCGTTGTGTGCATGATATGGGACAGTATAGCCGCTTATATGCTCTTTTCCTTTATCGATAGACTCAATTTTCCAATTACCTAGTCCTGAAGCAAAGATGGGGTTTTCTTTTATATAATCCCATGCATCTTTCCAATAATCAAATCTACCGTTTGAAGATTGCTCAGTAAAGGAAATTTTTGCAAGGGTATCTGCTATGTTAACTTTTTGTCTTGATTTATCACTTGCCATACTTGTCGCAAACATATTTGTTGTGTACGCAATTAAATATGGTGATATAAGTAAAAAGATTTTTTTTACTGATAGTTTAGTGCTTTGACTACTTCGTAAAAGGGAGTAGGTCAAAAATATAATTGTTATAATAAGAACTATGATTGTACTAAGAATTGCTGCTCTTGCCTGAATTAATGAAATAGCAAAAATTCCAAGAGTCAAAATAACATATGATAATGTTTTTAGGATTTTATTTTTATATGATAAAAGTATATATAAAGCAAACGGGATTTTAAATGCAATAGAGGCAGCTGTAATATTTTTATTACCAGCAAAGCCTTTAATTGCAATAACTCTTAAGCCTTCTTTAGGATAAACCTCAGAAAGATCGTAGTAGTAAGATACCATCTCAGCAAAGAGGAATAAGAAAAAGGTAATTGATATAAAATTAATTTTTTCTCGTAATCCAGAAATAAGTAAAAAACAAAAAAATATAGCAAAAAAGGTATTCCCAAGTCTAGGTAAATTTATTATGGTTTCAACTGGATTGACGGCATAAAAATACGAGAACAAATTCCAAATAAAATAAAATATATATACATAAATGTAAAAAGAACTAAAAAGCTTACTTAAGGATGATGTATAAGTATTGTTAAAAAAGAGTAGATATATACAAGTCAACAAATTAATTGACCCTAGATAAATCCACTGTGGTGCAAGAATGTCAATCGCACTAAAGTTTGGTAGTGATCCTGTAATAATATACAGTATAATTAATACATATTTAGGAATTTCGATGTTAGTATTTTTCATTAAAAAAAATTTAATTCACAATTGAAAAACAAAAATAAAAAAAACCCTCGCAAACAGCGAGGGTTTAATTACTATTAGTTATCTAAATTTTTACTCCGCAGCAACATTTACAAAACCAGCATCTACGAGTGGTGTTGCGATTGCACTTGCGGTGTTATTATATGCCTCTAATGCACTATTTTCACCATTTTGTAAAGTTATAGTCTTAGTACCAGCGTTGCCAAATTTACCATCAGCATCAAATGAACCGGTAACTACAGCTGAAATAACATCACCTGCAAATGTGTAAGTTACAACTTTGGATGCTGCAGATAGAGTCATTAACGGCTTAAGTGTCATTAAGTCATCAGAATAAATCTTATCAGCAAAAGCTTGTGTTGTAGTAGTAGCTTCAGAAGCGACACCATAAGAACCAGTTAAACCTGTAGAACTAATTGTTATAGTGTATGCCCCTAATATAGGTAGAACTGTCATAGAACTTAAATCCAATTCAGTCATTTTAGCCAGACTAGTTAAAGTAACGTGACCAACCTCATTAAGTTTAGTAGGAGCAACTTTAGTAAGCTTAGCAGCACTTGAAATTCTAAAAGAAGCAGCATCAGAACCTTCAATATGCTCGTGACCTATATCTGCAGTTGTTAAAATTGCAGGGCCAATCAATTCAAAGTCTCTAATGTAACCTGATGTAGAAAGTGAAGTTAACTTAGCAGCACCATGTAATCTCACAGCATCAAGTGTTCCAGCAGTAGTTAATGTAGTTAATACATCTGATGTGACTGAAACAGAATTTGATTGAGTAGAAATAAATGGACTAGAAGTAGCTGCCTTCCCTGTAACATCTAAAGTTACAAGAGCTGGAAATACAGAAGTAGATTTATCAAAAGTGACTGTATTTTTAGCAGCTAGAGCTTTAACTGTCATATTTTTTGCAGCTAATGAATATATAGCTGTAGTAATAGTACTTACGTCAGCTATTGTTATATCAGTAGCGGCAACTATTGAAACGACATTAGAAACATCAAGTTTAGGTGCGTTAAAGTTTAAAATATCACTTAATACCATAGCTGCAGTACCACCACCTTTTTGAGAGGCGAGTGCACTGAAGTCAATTACTTTAGCAGCAGATGACATAGTAGCAACTGATGTTAAAGCTGGTAAGTGAAGTTCAGCTAATTTGCTAGTGGTGACTGTACCATTGATAGTTTTAACTTTCAACGCTTTTACAACAGTTGTGCCTGAAGCAGTAATTGTAAAATCACCATTTAATGAAGTTCCTTCGATATCAATTGTAGCAGCTTTAGCGGCATTTATAGTTAAGCTAGCAGCTGAAGTAATATCGATGTCCGTAGCTTTACCAGCGACGATACTTGAAACTTTAGACTTACCACCATCTATAATTGTAGCCGTAGCCAAATTTAAATGTCCCTTAGCAGCACCTGCTGTTGACAACGAGGCTGCAGTTACAGAACCCATTTTAAGTGCACTAATACCTTCAGGAATAACGATGTCGTCTGCAGATGTAAGTAAACTAAGATCTACATCTCCCTTAACACCAGAAATAGTTAAGTCACCAGTAACAGTTCTTAACTTATCATTGGTGGCATCACCATCTGCAAGAGTAGTATCACCCGTAATGGTTAAATCTTTGTCTACAAATGCTAAATTAGCAAATGACAAGATAGTTGTAGGTGAGTACGTATTATTGATAGTTACAGTTTTTAAAGATGTAGCAAACTTATCAGTAACAGCACTAATTCTTGGTAAGTGAGTAGCATCAAAATCTGTTTCATCAACTTCAACTGTTATTTCACCATTAACAATAACATTAGGATCATCAGCATCAGTGCTAATTAAGGATTCTACATATTCTAATGTAGCAACGCTATTGATAGTTATATTTTGGTTAATTACAGCATTTGCGGATAAAAGCTCTTTAACATCAGCCTGTACATCTGCAAGAGTGGAAGATAAAACTCCCAAATCTGCAGCAGTAGCAACATCGGCTAAAGAAGTTTGAAGCGCCTCAACAGCAGCTTTAATGGTAGTAATGTCACCTCCAAGAGTTAACTCTAAACCATTAACAGTATTCTGTAACGCTGTAATTTGATCTGCTACAGTGGATAAACCCTGAACAGTGCTCGAAAGAGCAGTTATTTGATCTGACAGTTCGTCGAACTGATCATCATAATTTTGACAGCCAACAACCGTTAGTGCAACCGCCAAAAGACTTAATAAACCTTTTTTCATTTTA
>MDTG01047138.1_pt1 | contig 10557 bp, 9 predicted proteins | sample 811421 | NCBI WGS metagenome assembly MDTG01 (sample SAMN05326645, study PRJNA326480) | marine metagenome | isolation source: seawater | place: Pacific Ocean: South East | collected 2011
TGCTGATACTGAACCAGCAACTAGGGAACCAGCAAGTGCTGTTAACCCTATTTTTTTAAAGTTGTCCATATTAAGTACTCCTTATTTATTGTTTAATATTAAACAGTCATGTTTTATCAAAAAGTCCCTAAAACACTCATCTTTTAGATAAAATTGGCTAATTTTATCTAAATATGTTGCAAATTTACATCACAAAAATACAATTAAATTAAGGTTTATTCAAAGAAATAAATATAATTACTAAAATTAGTGTAAATAATCTAAAAAATTGTGATTTAAATAAAAAATATGAAAATCCGAATTATTTACTTTTTAATAGTCTCCTTATTAATAGGCGGCTGTAACGGTAAAATACCAGGCGCAGATGCAAGGAAAATACCACCTCAAGCTCAAGATAGAGTAAAAAAAAACATAGAAGAGGGTAGAGGATTTACGCTTATGAGCTCAACAAATAAAAATATTGGGGAATTTGATTTTGCAAGTTCTAATGAACTTTGGAGAGCTTCTTTAGATACTTTAGATTTTATGCCTTTAGCGCTTGCAAATTATAGTGGAGGGATAATAGTTACGGATTGGTATAGTGATAGCTCATCAAATGATGAGTCTGTAAAAATTTCTGTTAGATTCTTAAGTAACGAAGTAAGATCTGATGCATTAGCGATAAAAGTTTTTTACAAAAACTGTTCAATGCAAAACAATTGTCAAGTAACTGACAGATCGAGTGAATTAGCTTCAGAATTATCAAAAAAAATATTAAACCTAGCAGCGATTTATGAAAAAGATACTCAAGCTAAGAAAAAAAGAAAATATATAAATGAAGCTTTAAGAACAGACGAAAACGACCAGTAAAATCTTTTATTGTGGAAAGATATAATTTCAAAAATATTGAGGAAAAGTGGCAAAAATTTTGGTCAGATAATGAGTCTTATCTAACAAAACTCGACAAAAATAAAAAAAAATTTTATTGCCTAGAAATGTTTCCATATCCATCGGGAAGAATTCATATGGGTCATGTGCGTAATTATACAATTGGTGATGTATTATCAAGATATAAGTCTTTAAAAGGCTATAACGTTTTACATCCAATGGGATGGGATGCTTTTGGAATGCCTGCTGAAAATGCGGCTAGAGATAATAAGTTAGATCCAAAAGAATGGACTAACAAAAATATTAATACCATGAAAAACCAACTTAAGAAACTTGGTCTTTCGATAGATTGGAGTAGAGAAATTTCTACTTGCTCAGAAGAATATTATAAACATCAACAAATTTTTTTCTTAGAACTATTTGATAAAAAACTTGTTTATAGAAAAGAAAACTACGTTAATTGGGATCCTGTAGATGAAACCGTATTAGCAAATGAACAAGTGATTGATGGAAGAGGATGGCGATCTGGTGCAATAGTTGAAAGAAAGAAATTAAGTCAATGGTTTTTCAATATATCAAAATTTTCGGAGGAATTGCTTGAAGGCTTAAATGAATTAGATAATTGGCCCAATAAGGTTAAGATAATGCAAAAAAATTGGATTGGTAAATCCTTTGGATGTGAGATCGTATTTGATATAGAAGGAGATTTACCTATAAAAAAAATAAAATGTTTTACAACTAGGCCCGATACATTATTCGGATTTTCTTTTTTAGCACTTTCAGTGGATCACGAATTATCAAATTTTTATAGATCAGACAAAAAATTTTTAAAATTTAAAGAAGAATGTTCAAAAACAGGTATGACCGAAGAAGCAATTGCCGTTGGTGAAAAAATTGGTTTTAAAACTGATCTTTTTGCAATTAATCCACTAAATCCAAAACAAAAAGTCCCTGTATATTTTGCAAATTTTGTTTTAATGGATTATGGCTTTGGTGCAGTATTTGGTTGTCCTGCACATGATCAGAGAGATTTTGATTTTGCAAAGAAATATAACTTGGAAATAAAAACTGTTGTCAGTCCTAAAAACAAAAAATTAGATTTTAAGGTTATTGATGAGGCTTATTCTGGACCTGGTGTGTTGATTAACTCTGAGTTTTTGAATGGACTTGAGGCGCCAGAACAATCAGTATTTGAGACAATTAAAGTTTTAGAAAAAAAAGAACTAGGGAAAAAAAAGATAAATTATAGACTTAAAGATTGGGGCGTTTCTCGACAAAGGTACTGGGGCTGCCCTATTCCAGTAGCATATGATGAAGATGGAAATGTACACCCAATTCCAAAAGAGATGTTGCCGGTAAAATTACCAGAAAATGTAGATCTTAAAATAAAAGGAAATCCGCTTGATAGCCAAAACGATTGGAAGAAAATAAAAATAGATGGAAAAAAAATGACCAGAGAAACGGACACATTAGATACTTTTGTTTGCTCATCTTGGTATTACCTAAGATTCTGCTCTCCGAACGAAAGTAGTTATGGTTTCAAGAAAGAGGACATAGATTATTGGATGCCTGTTGATCAGTACATAGGTGGAGTAGAACATGCGATTCTGCACTTACTTTACTCAAGATTTTTTATGAGAGCGATAGATTATAAAAATGAGAATTTTAATATTAAGGAACCTTTTCAGAATTTATTTACACAAGGAATGGTCTGTCATGAAACATACAGAGATGAAAAAGAAAATTGGTTGAGCCCAAATGAGGTTGAAAAAATAAATAATAAGTTTGTTATTAAAGGCTCCAAAAACAAATTTGTCAAAGTTGGTCCATCAGAATCAATGTCAAAATCAAAGAAAAATGTGATTGACCCAGAATATATTATAGAAAATTATGGAGCTGATGCAGTAAGGCTTTTCATATTATCAGATTCTCCACCAGAAAAAGATATCCAATGGTCAGACCAGGGGATGGTATCTTCTTACAAATTTATTCAAAAACTTTGGTTATTACACAACGAAATTAAAAAAAAAATATTAAACGAAAAAAAAATTAATAAAGATATTACGTTAGAGAAATTTACCAATCAAATAATTTCAAAGATTACATATAATCTTGAGAAATTTAATTATAATGTGATTATTGCAAATATGTATGAAACCTATAATCATTTAATAAGTTATATAAAAGACTATAGCGATCTAGAAAACTTAGAAGAAAATTATATAAAAATCCTAATTTGTTTCTCTCCAGTTATTCCACATTTTACAAATGAGTGTTTAGAAAATCTTAGTGTAAAAGAGAAAATAACTTGGCCTGAATATGATGAGAGACTATTGGAAGAAGAAAAAATTAAAATAATTGTTCAGGTAAATGGTAAAAAAAGAGCTATATTAAACGCAATTAAAGGTGAAGAAAAAGATAAACTTTTACAAATTGCCAAAAATGAAATTATTGTAAAAAAATACCTATATGCGAAAGAGGTAAAAAAAGTAATATTTATTAAAGATAGGATTATGAATATTTTAACTAATGATTAAATTTAAAAAAATATTGTTTGTACTATTCATTTTGCAAGCTTGTTCTTACGAACCAATTCTTACAAAGAAAAACTATGATTTTAATTTTAGTGCAATTAATACATCAGGAGACGTAATAATAAACAAAACCATAAAAGATAAACTCCTTAGCCGAACTGGTGGAAATAACAAATTCGACCTACATCTTAAATCACAAAAAAATAGAGAAATAGTAAGTTCAGATACTAAAGGAGACCCTAAAATATATAGCTTGATAATAATTGTAGAATATTTTGTCTCAAAAAATGGTAAGGATATTTATCAAAACAAAATAATAAAACAAACTACGTATAATAATTTAAGCGACAAATATGAATTATCTCAATACGAGGAAGGAGTTATAAAAAATTTATCTGACATTTTATCAAATGAAATACTTTTTTCAGTTAAAACAATAAGTGAATGATTAAAAAATACTTTGAATTAAAAAATACAAATATAAATTTGAATTATTTATATCTAATTCATGGAAAAAACGAAGGACTTCAAAAACAAATACTAGATGAAAATTTTCTTAAGAATTTTAAAGGAGCAATAAATAAATATGAACAAAATGAGTTTATTGAAAATTATAAAATTATATTGAATGAAATTCTCACAAAATCTTTATTTGAAAATGAAAAGGTAATAATTGTTTCAAGAACAGATGATAAAATTTACAGATATATTGAAGAGATTTTAGATAAAAATTTAAAAGATATTAAAATAATTTTTAAAAGCGACATACTAGAAAAAAAATCAAAATTAAGAAATTTATTTGAAAAGAATAATTCTTTAGTTGCAATACCTGTTTATCCAGATGATGCAAAAAGTTTATCATTGTTAGTTATAGAATTTATTAATAAAAATAACATAAAATTATCTAGAGAGTCGATAAATTTACTTGTGGATAGGTCACAAGGAGATAGAGCTATTTTAAAATTAGAACTTGAAAAAATATTGAATTATTCATTAACAAATAAAAAAATCGATATACTAAATATTAAGAATTTAACAAATTTATCTGAAAATTATAGTGTGAATGAACTTGCAGATAATTATCTTGCTAAAAACAACAAGATTGTAGCAAAAATTTTAAATGAAAATAACTATTCAGATGAAGATTGTATCTTAATAATTAGAACACTATTAGGTAAATCAAAAAGACTAATGAATATTATTGAAAGATATAATGAAACCAAGAACTTAAATGAAGTGATATCCAACATTAAACCTCCGATTTTTTGGAAAGATAAAGACATAGTAAAAAAGCAAGCAAATAGTTGGAAAATTAAAGATCTTAAAAATAAAATATACAATATAAATGAAGTTGAAGCTATGGTTAAGGGAAATTCAAAGAGCTCATTAAATTTGTTATCAGATTTTATTGTAAATTATTAATAATTTTTTTTTATAACATCAATAAGTCTGTCAAGCTGATCTATTCCTTTATACTCAATTGATAATGTTCCATAATTATTTTTTTTGTTATTCAAAACAACTTTCATACCTATTTTCTGAGATAGATCACGTTCTGTTGCAAGTATATTTGAGTCCTTAGACTTAAAAGATTTGTTTGATCCATTTTTAAAAATTCTAACTAAACTTTCTAACTGTCTTACAGATAGTTTTTTTTTAATTATTTTATCTGTTAATAGAAGTGCATTTTCTAAACCAACTAAAACTTTAGCATGACCTTGTGAAATTTTATTATTTCTTATTAAGTCTAATATCTTTTCTGGGAGAGATAATAAACGAATGGAGTTTGAAATATGCGATCTGCTTTTTCCAATAAACTGGGAAACCTTTTCGTGATCATATCCAAAATTTTTAATGAGATTGTTGTAACTTTCAGCTTCTTCTATAGGATTTAAATCTTTTCTCTGAACGTTTTCTATAATTGCTAATTCTAATGATTTTAGATTATCTGCCTCAATGATGACTACAGGTACGTCATGAAGTCCAGCTAATTGAGCAGCTTGCCATCTTCTTTCGCCTGCTATTAACTCAAATTTCTCATCTAGACCATCTAATTTTCTAACTATTAATGGTTGGATTATACCTCTTTCTTTAATCGAATTTTTTAATTCTTCTAATGCATCTTTTTCAAATAATTTTCTTGGTTGATTTTTATTTGGAATTATGGAACTTATTGAAATTTTATCCTTAGAGGTCTTTATTTCACTATCTCCTATTAGTGAAGATAGGCCTCTTCCTAAACCCTTCTTGCTTTTAAAAGGATTTATCATGCAGCACTCTCTACTTGTTTATCTTGTTCTAAAAATTCTTCAGTAAATTTAAAGTAGGCCTTGCTTCCTGGACATATTTTGTCATATATTAGGACAGGTATGCCATGAGATGGTGCCTCTGACAATCTAACATTTCTTGGAACAGCAGTTGTATAAACTTTTTCTTTAAAATAGTTTCTTGCCTCTATTTCAATCTGACCTGAAAGCTTATTTCTTTTATCAAACATTGTTAAAAGTATGCCTCTAATTTCTAATGATGGATTTAAATTGGATTTTATCCTTGCAATAGTTTTCATGAGTTGTGTAAGTCCCTCTAGTGCAAAGAATTCTGTCTGCAGAGGAACAACTAAGGAGTCAGAAGCGACCAATGCCATAATTGTGAGTAAACTTAGGGATGGGGGGCAGTCAATTATTATATAATCATACAATGCCCTAGAATCATTTAAAATTAGGCTTAATTTATCTTTTAAATTAAAGGCCCTGCGACTGTCTCCAGCCGTTTCAACCTCAAGACCTGATAAATCTACATTAGAAGTGATAACATTTAGATTTTTAAAACTTGATGGTTGTATAACCTCTGAAATTTTCATACTACCATTGAGAACATTATAAATTGTCTTTTCAGAATTAGTCACGTTGGATAATCCAAGACCTGTAGAAGCATTACCTTGGGGATCTAAGTCTATTACAAGAATTTTTTTTTCTTTCATTGATAAACCTGCGGCCAGATTAATTACTGTTGTGGTTTTACCTACCCCTCCCTTTTGATTTATGACTGAAATAATTTTTTTATCCATCATTTTTATAAAAATTTTTTTATTTTCATATTTTTCCTATATACATAAGAATTTTATTATATTTGACTAAAAATTTATTAAAGAAGATAATTTTACGATACATTTTTTTTTTTTAAATTTGAAATTTTTACAATCAATGACTGGTTATTTGTTAAACTTTTTTTTTCTTCACAATCAAAGCTCCAACTCTCAAGTGCTTTATCTATAACAATCTTTCCTGTCTTTCCTAAAAATAAAATTATATACTTAAAACTTTTAAAATTATTTTGTGCTATTTGAAAAATTATTGGTAAAGGTTTAAATGCTCTTGAAATTATAACATCAGTTAATAAATTTTTTTCATCAAAAATATTTTTTCTGTAGATTTCTGAATTTAAATTAAATTTTTTTGTCATTTCTTTCAAAAAAAGACTCTTGTAATAGCTTTTCTCATAAAAAATTACCTTAAATAAAGGTTTTTTTGGTTTCATCAAAATACCTAAAACTACACCAGGTAAGCCAGCACCAGTTCCTAAATCAGTGCACACATTTATGTCATTTTTATCAATAAAATCAATAGTTTGTGCACTATCTTCTATATGTCTTTGTTTTATTGACTTTTCTGTACTTTTACTAATCAAATTTATTTTTTTATTTCTTAGAATTATTGCATTAGAATAATCTTCTAGCTCCATTGATGTTTCACGTGAAACATTTAAGGACTTAATATTTTTATATTTTAAAAAATTCGAATCAATCAAGCTATATGCTTAATAGACTTTCTTTTAAGATGTGACAACAGAATATATACTGCAGCTGGAGTAATGCCATCTATCCTTAGTGCTTGTCCCATTGTTTTAGGTCTTATTTTTTTAAATTTTGATTTTACCTCATTTGAAAGTCCAGAAAATTTGTCATAATCAATGTTTTCTGGAATTAATAAATTTTCATCTCTTTTAAATGCTAAAATATCAGCTTTTTGCTTCTTTAAATAGCCTTTATAGTGGGAATTTATCTCTATTTGTTCATCAATTTCACGTGAAACATATGGTATTTCTGGCCATATTTCCCTTATTTTACTCATATCAACAGATTTTTGACCTAATAATTGATTAGCTGATCGACTCACACCATCTTTTGCAATATTTATTCCAAATTTTGAGACTTTAGAAGGTGAAATCACTAATTTATCCATTTTTGATTGAATTAATGATAAATTTTTAAATTTATCTTTATAAACTTTTTCTCTCTCATCTAAAACTAATCCTAGATCTATTCCTTTTTTTGTAAGTCTAATATCTGCGTTGTCTGATCTTAAGGAAAGTCTATATTCGGCCCTTGAAGTAAACATTCTATATGGTTCTGCAACACCCTTTGTTATTAGATCATCTATCATAACACCTATATAAGCTTCAGACCTATCTAAAATAAATGGTTCTTCCCCTTTGAAAGCTTTTGCTGCATTAGTTCCAGCAATAAGACCTTGGGCAGCTGCTTCTTCATACCCAGTAGTTCCATTTATTTGACCAGCAAGATAAAGATTTTTAATTTTCTTTGTCTCCAAAGTTAAAAAAAGCTCTCTTGGATCTATAAAATCATATTCTATGGCATATCCTGGCCTTAAAATTTTTACGTTTTCTAAACCATTGATTTTACTGCATATTTCGTGCTGCACATCAGCTGGTAAAGAGGTTGAGATCCCGTTTGGATAGATTGTATGGTCATTTAACCCCTCTGGTTCTAAAAAAATTTGATGTCTTTGCTTATCTGCAAATCTATTAATTTTATCCTCTATTGAGGGGCAATATCTTGGTCCTACTCCTTTTATACTTCCCGAGTACATCGCACTTCGTTTTATATTTTTAGAAATAATTTTGTGGACTGCTTCGTTGGTATAAGTCATTCCACATGAAATTTGTCTATTTAATTTTTTTTTGGTTAAAAAAGAAAAAAAATATGGCTCATCATCAGCTTGCTGTTCTTCTAAATTTTCAAAATTTATTGTACGAGAATCAAGTCTGGGCGGAGTTCCTGTTTTTAGTCTTCCTATTTTAAAATTATACTTTTCTAATTGTTCGCTCAAACCTGTTGAAGGTTTTTCATTAAATCGACCGGCTGGGATTTTATCTTCACCAATATGTATCAAACCATTTAAAAAAGTGCCAGTTGTCAAAATTATCTTAGACGATTTAATTTCTTTACCTGATTGTGTAATAAAACCATTTATGCTATTATTTACAAATTGAAACTTAATTACAGGATCGCTAAATATTGTTAAATTACAATAGTTTAAAAGTTTTTCTTGCATATATTTTTTATATAATGATCTATCACTTTGCGTCCTAGGTCCTCTTACTGCGGGCCCTCTGCTTCTATTTAATAATCTAAATTGGATGCCAGATTTATCAGCAACTTCTCCCATCAAACCATCTAATGCATCTATCTCTCTAACTAGATGCCCTTTTCCTAAGCCGCCAATTGCTGGATTACATGACATTTCTCCTATTGTATTAAATTTATGTGTAAATAAAGCAGTGTTAATACCCAACCTGGCAGATGCAGCAGCTGCTTCACATCCAGCATGACCTCCTCCTATTACCACTACATCGAATCTTAATTCGTTTTTCATAATTGTAATTTATTATTGATCTTTAAATTTACAAGAAAACAGTTAAAACTTTTCAAAAAGCGTGTAAATCCAATAGTTATTTACCAATACAAAAATCATTAAAAATTGATCCCAATATCTCTTCAACATCGACCTTTCCTACGATAGCTCCTAGATATCTAGTTGCTATTCTTAAATCTTCTGCGGCTTTATCAAAATCTTCTAATGAGTTTTTTTCCTCAAAATTTGTTAAATACTCGAAACATTTTTCCAGGTTAGTCCTGTGTCGTTGTCTTGTAATATATATGTCATCGTGAAGAATAAATTTATCTTTTAATTTTTCTTCGATTAAATTTATAAGTTTATCCAAATTTTTTTCCTTTTTTATTGAAATTAAAACTTTGTCATAATTTTTGATGTCTTCCGGAATGTCATCAGCCCCTAAATCAATTTTATTAATTACTAAAATAGACTTTTTTGATCCGAATTTCTTTAAAAAGTGTGAAATATCAACACTTTTAGGCTCTATAACAATTAAATTTAAATCAGCATTTTCCGCTCTTTCTAAAGCTAATTTAATACCCTTATTTTCAATTTCGTCTTTTGAGTCTCTTATCCCTGCGGTATCAGAAATTACAATAGGATAACCATTTAAATTTAGATTAGCCTCAATAACATCTCTTGTGGTTCCTGCAATTTCAGAAACAATTGCAACATCTCTTTTCGATAAGTAATTTAACAAAGAAGATTTTCCAGCGTTAGTGGGACCAATAATTGCAATTTTAAAACCTTCTCTTATTCTTTCTCCAACTTTTTGATCATTTAATATTTTATCTATCTCATTTTTGATGCTTTTAGTTTCTGAACGAATATTTTCTAAAATATTATCTGGCAAATCTTCATCAGGAAAATCAATTTTAGCTTCAATGTTTGACAATATTTTTAATAGCCTTTCTCTTAGTGAATTAAATTTATTTGAACTTTTGCCAGACATAATTTTTAATGCTTGTTTTCTTTGTATTTCAGTTTCTGATGAAATTAAGTCAGAAATACTTTCAGCTTTTAGCAAATTTATTTTACCATTTTGAAATGCAATCTTAGTAAATTCACCTGGTTCAGCTAATCTACATCCATCAATTTTAGAAAGAGTTCTATGTATTGTCTGAATTACTGCTTTACTTCCATGAACATGAAGTTCAGCCATATCCTCTCCTGTGTAGCTCTTGGGGCCAGGAAACCATAACAAAATACCCTCGTCTATTAATTCCTGAGTTTGTGGATCTTTAAATTTTCTTAAAGAAGCTACTTTTGGATTTGGCAAAGGTAAAAAAGTAATGTTTTTCAACACTTTTCTTGTGTTCGGACCAGATATTCTTATTACAGAAATGCCAGAAAGTCCAGGTCCAGAGGAAAGTGCATATATAGTCATTTTATTATAGCTACAATATGAATTTAATATAAAAATAATTCAATGATTATTTGGTTGGCATCTTATCCAAAAA
>MDTG01127960.1_pt1 | contig 10557 bp, 10 predicted proteins | sample 811421 | NCBI WGS metagenome assembly MDTG01 (sample SAMN05326645, study PRJNA326480) | marine metagenome | isolation source: seawater | place: Pacific Ocean: South East | collected 2011
AATAGTATGTTCGTATAAGTTCATATTTAATCTTTTAAAAATCAGAGGATATACTATTATAAAATTTTAATTACAATACAAAAAATACTATATTTATTAATTTTTTCTATGTTTTCTGTTTTATTTCCAGGTCAAGGCTCTCAATCGGTTGGAATGGGAAAAAAACTTTATGAAAAATTTGATTATGTAAGATCTCTTTTTGAGAGAGCCGATGATATAGTTCAAAAATCAATAAGTAAAATAATACTGGAAGGTCCGAAAGATTTACTTGATCAAACAGAAAACACACAACCAGCTATATTTTTAGTAAGCTATTGTATTCAAGAAGTAATAAAAAAAGAAACATCATTTAATTTAAAAACCGCTAACTTTTTTGCTGGGCATTCTTTGGGAGAATATACAGCTTTGGCTTGCTCAAATTCTTTAACATTTGATCAAACTATTAAACTATTACAAATAAGAGGCAAGTCTATGCAGTCAGCAGTTCCAAAAGGACAGGGAGGCATGCTAGCAGTATTAGGTTCGGATATAGATAAGATAAATGAAATTTTAAATTTTAATAAAGATAAATTTAAATGCTATATTGCTAATGATAATTCTAATGGTCAAGTTGTTGTAAGTGGAAACATTTATGATCTAAACAAATTTTCAGATATTCTGAAAGTCAATAAAATCAAAAATATTACATTGCCAGTGAGCGCACCTTTTCACTGTGAGCTCATGAGAAATGCTACAGATAAAATGAGGGAAGAAATAATAAAAACTGAATTTAAAAAACCTGATATAGACATTATTTCAAATGTCACCGCTCAACAAGTAAATGATCCAAAAGATATAAAAAAACTGTTAATTGAACAAATAGAAAAACCTGTAAGGTGGAGAGAAATTGTTATAAATATGATTAATTTAAAGGTTAATAAATTTATCGAAATTGGGCCTGGTAAAGTTTTATCTGGACTAGTAAAAAGGATTGATAGTAATGTTAAATTAATTCAAGTTAATAATTTAGAAGATTTAGAAAGTTTAGAAAATTTAATATAAAATGATAAATTTAAAAAATTTAAATATTATTTTAACTGGAGCCACAGGTGGGATAGGAAGTTCAATTCTTGAAAAATTGATATCAGCAGAAGCTAATGTTTTGGCAACAGGTACAAATCAAGAAAAATTAAATGCAATAAAAGAAAAATATGAAGAAGTAAAAATAGAAAAATTCGATATATCTGAGCATGATCAAATTGACAGTTTTATTAGTAAAGCAAATGATCAATTAGGAAATAAAATTGATGTATTAATTAATAATGCTGGGATAACTAGAGACAACCTCTCAATAAGAATGAAAGATGAAGAATGGAATAAAGTTATTGACATAAATTTAACGTCAACTTTCTTACTAAGTAAAAATGTAATAAAAAAAATGATAAAAAATAAAAAAGGTAAAATAATCAATATTACTTCGGTGGTTGGTCATACAGGAAATATTGGACAATCTAATTATTCAGCTTCAAAGGCTGGAGTGATAGCTATGTCAAAAAGTTTAGCTTTGGAATATGGAAAAAAAAATATAAATGTGAATTGCGTTTCTCCAGGATTTATAACCACTGAAATGACAAATAAGATAAATAATGAATATAAGGAAATATTGAAATCAAAAATACCGCTTGATAGATTTGGTGACCCAAAAGATATAGCAAATACAGTTATTTTTCTTTGTTCTAGCCTTTCAGATTATATTACAGGAGAAACAATACATGTTAATGGAGGCATGTATTTTAGTTGACAAAATTTTTAAAATATTTATTAACGATTTAACTTAAAGGAACAAAATGTCAGATGATATTTCAAATAAAGTAAAAAAGATTGTAGCAGATCACTTAGGAATTGACGAAGCTAAAGTTACAGAAGAATCAAGTTTCATCGATGACCTTGGTGCTGATAGTTTAGATACAGTAGAATTAGTGATGGCTTTCGAAGAAGAATTTGGTTCAGAAATTTCAGATAGTGATGCTGAAAAAATTCTTACCGTAGGAGATGCTGTAAAGTTTATTGAAAATAAAGCAAATTAAAATTTAACAAAAGAATGCCCGAAAATCATGAAGGGACAATAGTAATATTATCATCACCTTCGGGAGCTGGAAAAACATCACTAGTAAAGGAAATTTCTTCAAATAATAATTTTTCTATATCTATTTCCCACACCACAAGAAAACCAAGAAAAAATGAAATAAACGGTGTTCATTATTTTTTTGTAACAAATGATGAGTTTCAAAAGTTAATTGATGAAAAAAAATTTTTAGAATACGCAAAAGTTTTTCAAAATTATTATGGTTCATTAGAAGATGTTATTTATGAAAAATTAGATAAAGGAGAAAATATAATTTTTGATATTGATTGGCAAGGAACAGAACAAATAAAAAGAAAAAAATTAAGATATAAAATAATAACAATATTCATACTCCCTCCATCTAGGGAAGAGCTATTCAAAAGGCTTCTAAACAGAGATCTAAATGATGAAAAAAATGCAATGAAAAGAATGAAACAATTTGACCAAGATGTAATGCATTGGAAAAACTATGACTTGGTTGTAATTAATGATAATTTTGAACAATGTTATAAAAAAATAATTAATTTTGTTAATTCAATTGAAAAAAATAAAATTATAGAAAATTTTGATAAAAATTTAATTAGCAAACATGTTTCAAGTCTGCTTCAATAATTTTTCATAAAATGAACAAATTTTATAATAAGTAACATTTGTGAGATTTTGAGGTCTTAAATTTAGATCCAAAGAAAGCTCTTTTGCTACTTTTTCATAATTTTTAAATAAAAATTTCAAAGGTTTTTTTATCATTTTTCTTTTTTGATTAAAAAAAACATTAGTTACATATTCTAAATTTTTTGGATTTTCTATTTTATAGTAATTAGTTTTAGGTTTGAACACTATTAGAGAACTTTTAATTTTTGGAGAAGGTCGGAAACTAATTGGATTGATATCAATTATTTTTTTTATATCCATTTTCCAAGAAGATATAATCGACAATCTTCCATAATTTTTAGAATTATGTTTTGCTACTATTCTATCAGCAACTTCTTTTTGAAATAATAAAATAAATCTTTTACAAAAATTTTTTAAATTTTCTATTTTAATCCACGATGTTAAAATTTGAGTTGAAATATTGTAAGGTAAATTACCAAATATAATAATTTTATTATTTTGATTAAATTCCTTATTACTAAGTATATCATCGTTAATTATTTCTATGTTGTTATTAAATTTTTGCTTTAAAATTTTACAAAGATGGTTATCTTTTTCAACTACAATAAGTTTTTTTGGATTTTGTGCTAAAATTTTTTCAGTCAAATTTCCTGTTCCTGGACCTACTTCTAAAACAATATCATCGTTGGTTACCTTTCCTAAGTTACAAATTATATTCAAAATTTCATTATCTATTAAAAAGTTTTGACCTAAACTTTTTTTTGGAATTATTTTCATTTAATCTTATTAATAAATCTCATTGCACAAAAAATAGATGAAGGATCTGATTTTTTTTTACCTATCATTTTATTATTTGGTCCATGATCTGGAGAAATTCTTATAAAAGGCAGTCCAACGGTTAAATTAATTGCATTAAAATTATATAAAGTTTTTATAGGTGTTAAAACTTGATCATGGTACATTCCAATAACAACATCGTACTTAATGATATTCTTCTTTAGGAAAAAAGTATCAGCAGAAAATGGTCCATCAATATCTAATTTTTTTTTTAGGTATTTTATAGAAGGAATTATTTTATTATTTTCCTCACTAAATTTGTCTACAGTTTCACAATGAGGATTAAGTCCTAATATTGCAAATTTTGGTTTTTTTTTTAATAAATTTAAGTAAAAGTTATTAATTTTTAGCACATTATTAATAATTTTATTTTTAGTTATATTTTTAGCAACATGTTTTAAAGGCAGATGTGTAGTGACTGGAGAAACTGATAATTTATCATTATAAATTAACATTACTTGATTTTTTGTGCCAGTTTTTTTTGAAATATATTCTGTAATTCCTAAATATTTTTTATTTAAAAAATGTTTTTTTGATATTGGACCATTTATTAGTGCAATATTTTTATTTTTTTTAATTATTTTTAAACTTATTTTGAAACAATTAGAAATATATTTTTTTGAGTAAGATGATATTTTTGAAAAAATTTTTTTATTATTGCATTTAACATTTAATATATTTATTTTATTAATTATAGCCTCCTCAGTATTATTAATTTTTCTTAAATTTAATTTATACTTTAATTTAACCATTTGTTTTTGAAACAAATACTTGTCTCCAACTAATATTATTTTTTTTTTATTCTTTTTAAAATCTTTTGAATTAAAATATTTAAATAATATTTCAGAAAAGATACTTTGTGGCTCTCCCAAAATTATAAGAATTTTATTTATTTTCATAAACAATGTTTGTGTTTTGTCTTAATTTTTTGTAATAATTTAATGAAAATTGATTTAGTTGCCTATTTCTTTCAAATTGTATTTGCAGTTTTAGTTCTTTTTGTAGATTTAATTTTTCCTTTACTTCTTTGCTGTCGTCTAATTTTAAAATTAAATATCCATTTGGAGTTTGAATTGCCTCTGTAATTTCGCCAATTTTAATTTGAGAAATATTTTTTTTTACTAATTTTGATAATCTTGTACTTTTAACCCAACCAATTTCACCGCCAAATTTTGAAGTATTCGATTTGCTATACTTGTTTGCTGCAATTTTAAAACCAAATTCTTCAATGTATTTTTTTATTTCATTAATTTTTAAAGACATATTTTTGTCTGGCTCGAATAAAATCTCAGATAATTTATATTCATATTTTTTTGTTTGTGTTTCGTATTGTTTTTTTATTTTTTCTTCTAAATCTTTATTATCTATTTTTATTCGATTTCTATATTTGGCAAAAATTATCTGATTCCATATACCCTCTGAGATTAGTTTTTTTTTTAAAACACCAAAAAGTAAATTTTTATTATTTAAAAAATTAATAAAGTCTTCTTTATTAACAAAACCAAGTCTTTTATAAAAATCTTCAACTAATCTTTCTTCAAATTTTATATCATTTTTTTTTGGAAATAATCTTTTTATTTCATTATTTTTTATTTTTTCTCTAATCAATGAATTTCTGGCTAAGTTAAAAAATTCTTTTTTTGTAAGCTTATTTAAATTATCATTTAATAACAAAAGATACTTTTTTTCATTTTCGATATCAATATTGGTTATTATCTCATTACCTACTTTGCTTACTATTTTTATCTCATTCGCTATTGATGAATTAATAGAGACAAGAAATAAGACAAGAGATACAAATATTTTTTTAATTAACATTTGTTAGTTTAAAGAATAGGACTGAGGTTTAAGTTCAGCAAAAGGTATGAATCTTATAGTGAATAAAAGACTTTTTTCAGGTATCATGCTACCATCTCTGTAAAATTTTTTATTAAATTCTGCAGAAGCAATCATACAATCTGTTTCGTAAGAATAAATTAAATTATAATATTCTGTAAAGTCATTACTTAAATCTTTGCTAGTTTTAAATTTTAAACTATTTTGTTTATCAATTTTTAAAGTTGATGTGTTAGAAATTATTTCATTATTACCTATATCACCATCTTCTGAAAGAAAATTAAAATTAGTTATAAAATTATTTACACTTACAGTTGTTGATATTAAATCATAATTAGAACCGTCAAAATCTCTATCATATGAAAAATTATAGTTAAATTCTAAAATACTATTAGGATTGAAAGATAAATTTCCTACAAAGTCAGATCTAGTTTGGTTTAACTTAGATTTTTTAGGCAAATTATCATTTTTCTTATCTCTTATTGAGTTTGCAATATTAAAACCGAATATTTTATCTTGAGCAAGATTTCTTTTTTCATATTCTATTCCCAGCGAAGCAGATCTTCCTCCTTCAACAATCTCATTTGTTCCTATTCTGTTAAGTGAAAAAATATTATTATAATCTAATCTTACATCTTTATTTGATATATTTTTGGTACCATTTGGACTGTATCTTAAAGAAAAAATTGGTTTAAGATATTCTCTTGAATGAGTGTTAATTTTTTTTAAAGGATAGCTTGTTTTTAATAACAATGAACCAAAAACTTCATAATCTTCTTTTTCTGTATAGCTAGATGAATTTTCGGTATACGAATTAAAGTTCTTAATTAAAAAATCGTAATTATTTAAAAAGCCTGTTTCTGAAATAATATCATTTGATTCAAATAAAAAATCATTAACTAATAATGTTTCATATTTATTGGTATCATAACTTTTCTGGAAACCGGATGATATAAATTTAAAAGTTCCATTGTAATTATCGGTTACTGGAACATTTCTTGCAAAAGTAAAACTGGGTAATATATACTGAAATCTATCATTATTTTTCTTTGAAAGATCTTCATACATTGTAAAATTGGTATCTAAACTTGCATTAATATCTATATCTTTTTTTAAACTCAATTTTGTTGTGAGCAAACTTTCATTCTCTATTAAAGGAGAGGAATTAGATAGATTATGAATTTTTAAATAATCGTCATTTGTTACACCTTGATATTTAAAATCAAATTCAGTTCCAGAATCAAAAAAACCTTCGACGCTACTAAATAAATGAGTATTAGTATTTTTTCCATCATTGTTGAAACTAACGTCAGTTATCAAATTAGATTTTTCAAATGCTTGTCTATATTCGGTTTGTAATATAAACTTGTCATCTGCATATATTCTTGGATTAAATGTTAAGTCTTTTTCTTTATTAATTACTTTAAAATATGGAATGTTTACCCAAGTTCCAAAATTGTCAGAATTTCCATAAACTGGTGTTAAAAAACCAGATTTTCTTTTTATAGTTGGATCTGGATGACTAAAAAAGGGGAAATAAAATAATTTTTTATCAAAAATCTTTAACCAAGAGTTAGTATATTCGAAAACTTTTTTATTTTTATCATGAACAAATTCTTCTGATTGCAATTCCCAGCCAGGACATTTTTTGCCCTCAACATTACAAGTTGTAAAAGTTGCTTTATAAATTTTAGTTTTATCTTCATCAGAAGTTGCGCCCCTACCTTTTAGCTTAGGGTCGTTTTCAGAGTTTCCAAAATAAGAGTCAACAAAATCTACTTCTAATTCTTTTCCAACTATTTCATTATTCTTAAGATTAATTTTTGCTATTTCAAATCTATATTCATTATTATTGTTGTCTATAATTACAGTTTTGTCAGCTGAAATAATTTCTTTGTTAATTTCAAAAATAAAGCTGTCTTCTAAATTAAAAACGTTTTCTTTATTATCTTTAATTATAGTTTCTTCTTTAGAGTAAATTTTTTGTAATTTTCTGTCATAAAAAAGATCTTTAGAGTATATTTTGTATTTATTTTCAACTTGAATAAAAGTTTTTCCAAATGTTTGTAATAGTTCAGTCGATTGATTATAAATTGCTTTTTCCCCATCAATATGAATATCTTTTAAATTATCAGAAAACTTGACATTATTAATTATTGTTAATTTTTTATTTTTTTTGTCATAAATAGATTTGTCTCCTTCAATTTCTATTTTTTTATTTGGAATATTGGCTTCAACATTTGATGCTTTAATAATATTTCCTTCCTCTAATATTTTGATATTAGAAGAATTAAAAATTATTTCTTCAGGAAATGCATTTTTATGAAATATAAAAAATATAAAAAAAATAAATATTATTATTTTAATTTTCATTTAATTTAACCATTCCCATTGTACAAATTAATAAAAGAATCAAATGTGGCAACCATATAGAAAGTGAAATAGGTAAAGTTTCATTTGATCCAAATAAGCTTGAAAAATAATTTATATAGTAAACAATTACAGAAACAAATACACCAATAACTACTGTAAAAAATTTTGTTTTAATAAACTTAAATTTTACCATTATTAAAAAACCCAATACTGTCATTAATAAATAAAAGAAAGGCATACTATATAATTTATTTAAATGCACTATCACATCAGTAGTTGAATATCCTATTTTTGAATAGTTTTCTGATAATTTATATAATTGATACAAATTTAAGGAATTTAGATTTGAAAATAAATTTGAGATTATTTCTCCATTAAAAGAAGATTCATAATTCATTTTCATAACCTTATTATTCTGAGATTTATTATTTATAATTTTTACATTTATAAGCGTCCATAATTTATTTGAGATATCAGCTTTTTCAGCGATAATAGTGTTAGGATTTTCAAATTTAGAATTTGTTTGAGTTATGGTTACATCTTTTATAAAATTATTTTTGAATTTTTTTGCATGAACAATATTAATAGTATTATTAATTTCTTCTTTAATCCAAAGACCAGATTCATTAACTACTGCAAGATATTCATTTTTTTCTGAGAAATTATTTTTCAAATTCAAATAATGACTTTTTAGATTTGAAGAAAAAGTGTAATAAAACAATAAAATTATTGCCCCAGTAAGAGCAGATAATAAAATTAATATTGATAAAATTTTATAATTATTTATTCCAATATTTTTAAGTATCTCAATTTCGCTTCTGTCATTTAAATAAATATAAAAAAATTTTGTAGTAATTAAAAAAATAAATGGAAAAAGTTCAAAAAGTATAGAAGGTGTATTTAATAAAGTAAGCAATATAGGAAAATGAATTCCAACGTTGTAATTGTCAAAAAATTTTAATTCTTCGAAAAAATTTAAAATAAAACTAACACTTAAAAAAATCGAACATATAATTAAAAAATTATAAAAATAAGTTTTAATAATGTAATATTGGTATTTTTTTATAATCATAATGTATTAATTTTTAAATTTGTTTTTAAAAATAAAATAAAATAATAAAAAAAAATTAGTATTATTGGCGCAATAATTACAAGTAAATCGATAAGCTTTGTATGTGATACAAATTTAAAACTTAACTGAGAAATAATCACTATCATAAATCCTAGCAAGAATACAAAAAGTTTGTGATATTTTATGTATGAATTTTTTTTTGGTTTAATAATTAGACTTGCCGAAACTAATGACAGAATAAATATATATAATGGAATAATAAATCTCTTTAACATTTCTTCTGATATAGATTTAATTTTTCTATCTTCACATGAATGATTTTTTACATAGTTTAAATTTAAATAATAATTAGACAGACATTTAAATAAAAGATAAGAATTCATTTGTTGAATCTTTTGAACAGTAACTGTTTTTGATGTAAATTTTGATAAATCATATTCTGTTTCTTTGAAGTTTAGATTATATATATTTTTATTATTTATATTTGTAATTCCTCCATTAAATAATACTATTTTATATTTATCGTCAGATTTTATAATTTTAGCATTTTCTGAAATAATAATTTTTTCTCCATCATCACCAATTTTTTCTTTAATATAAATTTTTTCAATATCTCCATTTTGATTATATTCTTCCACAAAGATTGTTAAGCTTTTAAATACGTTAATAAATTTTTTTTCAGAAATTAATGTTGGTAAAAAATCTAGATTAGAGTTTTTTAAATATATACGACCTAAATTTTGTGTATATGGAACTATCGCTAGATTTAAAAATAATTGCAAAATTACAAAAAAAAATGAAAATTTAAAAATAAAGTTTATGAAGCTTATTTTTTTTATTCCATGTGTCCAAAAAACTAATATTTCATTATTTTCTTCATATTTATTAATTATGTAAAAAGAAGATATAAAAAAAATAAATATTAAAATTCTGCTAAAAATTTTAGGTAAATTAAGCAATGTATAACTAAAGTAAATTTTTAAACTATGTCCATCTTCTGATACGATATCCAAGAAATTTACAGCCTGAATTACCCATACTATAAGCGTTATGCTTAAAGAGGCGACAATAAAAAAAGTGAGTATGTCTAAGGATAATTTTCTAAAAATTAATTTATTCATTGAATTTTTTATTTTAATAAATATACAACAATATCTATTAAATATTCAAAAAAATGAACTTAAAAGTAAATTTTACAAGCAAAATATCAAAAGCCAAGGCAGTAAATGAGTTGGTATTTGTTAAAGGTAAAAAGATTAAAAATAGTATTTTAAACTCAATTCTAAAATCAATTTTAGAAAATCGATTATTTCAAGATCAAATATTTGCTCAAAAAGAATATAAGAATAAAAATTATATTTTTATAAATTGCAAAAAGTTAACTGTTTCATCTGATTATGAAAATATTGGCTCAAAACTATATGACTATTTAGAAAAAAATAAAATAGAAAATTCATATATTGATATTAGCAAGATTGATATTAGTGATGTGCAATTGGAAAAAGTTGCGCATGGAGCTCAACTTAAATCTTATAATTTTAATATTTATAAATCTAACAAAAATAAAAATAAAAATATTAATTTGAACGTTGTTGGAAAACAAATGGCGAAGTCTAATATCTTGAGAAAAAAATTAGATGCATTATTAGAAGGAGTTTTTTTTACAAGAGATCTAGTATCTGAACCAGGAAATATTTTACATCCAGATGAATATGCAAAAAGA